>Ga0256846_1000008_pt1 | contig 165945 bp, 156 predicted proteins | sample TevniametaG_FD_189098 | JGI IMG/M metagenome (GOLD analysis project Ga0256846, IMG submission 189098) | Tube worm associated microbial communities from hydrothermal vent at the East Pacific Rise, Pacific Ocean - Tevnia | ecosystem: Host-associated > Annelida > Integument > Unclassified ...
GCCAGCGCCAGCGCCAGCGCCAGCGCCCAGCGCACCACAGCCCGACAGCAATATCCAGAAGAAACCCAGCAGGCAGATCACTCTGCCGCTTAAGCTGCCCGACCTGGGGGATGAAAGCAGCTCGACCACCCTGCCAGCACCACCTCCCACCGCCAAGCCCAGGCGGAGCGAGCAACCCGCCGCACAGCCCAGCACAACCACCCGTACCAAGAGCATCGTCACTCAAGCACCTGCACTGGATCGGGAGAGTCTCAGCTGGAGCAACCACACCATCCGTTCCGGCGATACCCTCTCAAGCATCTTTTCCGAACAGGCGCTCAGTCCGACCCTGCTGCACCGTATCGTCAACTCATCAAAAACCGCCAAGCAACTCACCCACATCAAGCCGGGAGAGACCCTGCGAATCGGCCGCGACAGCAGCAACGCATTCCGCTCGCTGATCCTCGATCACGACCGCATCAACAGCCTGATTATCGAAATTGAAGGTGACAGCTTCAGCGCCCGCACAGATACCAAACAGGTGGAGCGCCGCACCACCCATCGCAGCGCCACCATCCAGGACTCACTCTATCTGAGCGCCAAACAGGCAGGACTGCCGGAATCAGTGATCATGGAGCTGGCCAATATCTTCGGCTGGGACATCGATTTCGCTCTGGAGATCCGCAGTGGCGACCACTTCAGCGTGATCTGGGAGGAGGAGTTCCTGAACGGCGACAAACTGCGCGACGGCGCCATCCTCGCCGCCGAGTTCGTCAATCAGGGGCGCCGTTATCGCGCCCTGCGTTATACCGACGAGAGCGGCCACTCCGACTACTTCACCCCGGAGGGGCGCAGCATGCGCAAGGCCTTCCTGCGCGCACCGGTGGATTTCCGCCGCATCTCCTCCCGCTTCACCAGGGCCCGCTGGCATCCGGTACTCGGTAAAAAACGCCCGCATCGCGGCGTCGACTACTCCGCCAAGATCGGCACTCCAATCAAGGCCGCCGGCGACGGCAAAATCATCCACCGCGGCCGCAAGGGTGGTTATGGCCGCACCGTCATCATCCAGCACGGGCAACGCTACACCACGCTCTATGCTCATCTCTCCCGCTACAATAAAAAGGCGAAGAGTGGCAGCCGGGTAAAACAGGGGCAGATCATCGGCTATGTGGGCAAGAGCGGGCTCGCCACCGGGCCACACCTGCACTACGAATTTCGTGTCAACGGCGTCCACCGCAACCCGCTGACCGTCAAACTCCCCGCCGCCCAGCCGATCGCAAAAAAGTACCGCGCCGATTTCGAAATGAAGAGCCTGGATCTCCTGGCTCAGCTGGAGACTCTCAGCCGCACAATGCTCGCGGATGCCAACTGAGGCGCTCTATATCGGCCTGATGTCGGGCACCAGCATGGATGGCATCGACGCCGTGCTGGTCGACCTGGCCGGCGCGGCCCCAAGTCTACGCGCCAGCCACAGCCACCCCTATCCTGACAAACTGCGGACAGAACTGGCCGCGCTGACCACCCCGGGCGAGAATGAGATCGACCGGATGGGCCAGCTCGACATTCGCGTCGGTCGCTGTTTTGCCGAAGCGGTGAATGCCCTGCTCGAGGTGAGCAACTGCCCGACCGAATCGATCACCGCAATTGGCAGCCATGGCCAGACCATCCGCCACCGCCCCGGCTTCACTGTGCCGTTTACCCTGCAGATCGGCGACCCTAACACCATCAGCCAGGGCACCGGCATCACTACGGTGGCAGATTTTCGCCGCCGCGACATGGCGGCAGGTGGCGAGGGGGCCCCGCTGGTCCCCGCCTTTCATGAAGTGGTGCTGCGAAGCCACCAACGCAACAGGGTAATCCTCAACCTCGGCGGCATCGCCAACATCACCTGGCTACCCGCCGACCCTGCGGCCACGATTGTGGGCTTCGATACCGGCCCAGCCAACGTGCTGCTCGACCAGTGGATCGAACATCAGCTTGGGAAGTGCTATGACCAGGACGGCGCCCTGGCAGCCAGCGGCAGAGTCGACCAAAAACTGTTGAACCAACTCTTGCAGGAGCCCTATTTTCAACGCGATCTGCCGAAAAGCACTGGCACAGACCATTTCAATCTGACATGGCTGGAAGCTCATCCGCAAGCACATGAGCTATCAGTGGAAACAGTACAGAGCACCCTAGTCGAGCTCACAGCAGTCAGCGTGACGCAAGCGGTGACGCGTCACTGCCCCCAAGCCAATGAGATGTTGGTGTGCGGCGGCGGTGTGCACAACCGTTTTCTGCTCTCCCGGTTGCGTGCCCACGCAGGCCGCATGAAGGTCACCAGTACCGCCGATGTCGGCGTGGATCCGGACTGGATCGAGGCCACCGCCTTTGCCTGGCTCGCCCAGCGCACCCTGAAACAGCTGCCCGGCAACCTCCCAAGCGTCACTGGCGCGAGTCAGCCGGTGATCCTGGGCGGCATCTACCCTGCCTGATCCGACAGATTTCAAGCACAAAAAAGGGCGCCGAAGCGCCCATTTTGCAGCCTGAATCCAGGCTCAAACAGAGAAGGAAGAACCGCAGCCACAAGTGGTGCTGGCGTTGGGGTTGCGAATCACAAACTGGGAGCCCTGCAGCCCCTCAGTGTAATCCACCTCGGCCCCGCCCAGGTACTGCATGCTCATCGGATCAATCAGCAAGGTCACCCCGTCGGTTACCACCTTAGCATCCCCCTCGCCTTCATTCTCATCGAAGCTGAAGCCGTACTGAAAACCGGAACAGCCTCCACCCTGGATATAGATGCGCAACATCAGATCCGGGTTGCCCTCCTCTTTGATCAGCTCAGAGACCTTGGCGGCAGCGGCCGAAGTAAAGACCAAAAGAGATTCATTGCTTGCTTCTACGGTACCCATCTTCGATAACCTACCATTCGCTTAGCCGGAGCACCGGCACGTGAGACAATGACGGAAGTATGCTTTAACCAAGGATTTCAATCAAGTATTTGGGATCTGCAGGCCTTCTCAGGAACTCGCCGACAACTCATCTCCCGACAGTTCATCCTGATCGACCGCAGGCTCATCATAGCCAAGCCGGCGCGGCTCTGCGTCCTGCGAATGCACCAGTTGGCCATTCACCTCCGCACCCATCGACATCTCCAACAGATCATAGCAGACCGTGCCGGTCACCCGCGCCTTGGGCGCCAGTTCCACCCGATTGCTGGCAAACACATCACCGATCACCCTGCCATTCAGCATCAGGTTGGTGACCCGCACATCCCCCTCAATGGTGCCAGATTCACTCACTGTCAGGGCCGCCTTCTCACCCCCTTCCGAGGTGACATTGCCCTTGATGGTGCCGTCAATGTGGAGACCGCCACTAAAGGTCACGTCACCCAGGATGTGGGTGCCTTTACCGATTACTGTGGCTATCTTGGGGGCTCGAAATCGTGGTCTTCTCATTACCGTACCTCGGAATATCTATTTCTATCTCAGGAAACTGGCGACCAGGGATAACTCTCACTGACTGGCGCCAGCCGCTTACCGCTGGGTTTCACCTCGATGATCAGCCGGGCCGGCTCGAAACCCTCGGGCAGGCGCAACACACCCTCTATATTCTGAAAGTAGCGAAAACGCATCTTGATGCTCGCACTACTTTTGTCCGCGAGTGCATCCAGGTTGTAGGTGGCTACCTTGCCATCCTGCACCCCCTCAACGCTGATCAGAATCCGCCCTTTGGCGACCTGACCATTCTTCAGCACCTGGCTAACCGTAAACTTGTAATTAAATTGCCCAGCCTCCAGCCCCGGCTCAAGCTTAAAGCCCTGCACCTTGAGCCCCTCTTTTTTCTTGCTGGTGGAGACGATGCCACGCAGGAAGACCAGCTCCTCCTCCATCTTCAATCGCTCATCCTGCAACGCCTCGATCTCCGCTTTGACCGACGCCAACGCTTTCTTGTCAACCTGTGCCGCCTGCTCCGCCATGGTCAGCTGGCGGCGCAAATCATTGCGCTCCGCCTCAACCACGGCCAGCTGCTGCTGCATCTCAGCATGTGTCTGAAGCGTCTCTGACGAGAGCCGCTCACCGCCCAACTGATAACCGCCCCAGCCGGCGGCAGCAAGCAACATCAGCACTAGCAACACCCCCCAGGTTCGTCCGATCGACGTTTTGTTTGCGACGATCTTCGGTGAACTGAATCTCTCTTTAGCTTTCATAGCCCCTCACGGCAGCAACGCGACTTGCTCAAGACCCGCATCCTCTGCCAACCCAAACATCAGATTCATATTTTGTACCGCCTGACCCGCAGCTCCCTTGACCAGATTATCGATCACCGTGGAGATCACCACCACATCACCATCCAACGGCCGATGCACCGCGATCCGGCAGTGGTTCACCCCACGTACGCTGCGGGTCTCAGGGTGTGATCCCGCCGGCATCACATCGACAAACGGCTCGTCGGCGTAGCGTTTTTCGAAAAGCGCCTGCAGATCCACCGAGACATCCTTCAGCCGGGCATAAAGCGTCGCCTCGATGCCCCGGATCATCGGTACCAGATGAGGCACAAAGGTCAACCCCACATCGCCCCCCGACGCCCGCATCAGGGTCTGGCGAATCTCCGGCTGATGACGATGCCCAGGGATCGCATAGGCCTTGAAGCTCTCACCGGTCTCGCCCATCAGGGCGGCGACACTGGCGCCACGACCCGCGCCGCTAACACCCGACTTGGTGTCAGCAACCAGATGATCCAGCTCGATCAGCCCCTGCTCCACCAGAGGCAGGAAGCCCAATCCCACCGCAGTAGGATAACAGCCGGGATTAGCCACCAAGCGTGCCTGCTTCACAGCTTCACGGTTCACCTCGGGCAGACCATAGACCGCCTCGGCGAGCCGTTCAGGACAAGCGTGCTGCATGCCGTACCACTTTTCCCAGAGCGCCTGGTCGCTGATCCGGAAATCGGCGGCCAGATCGATCACCCGGACACCGGCCTCCAGCAGCTCAGGTACCTGCTGCATGGCGATGCCATTGGGGGTGGCGAAGAACACCAGATCGCAGCTCGCAAGTAGCGCCGGATCGGGTTCGGTGAAGGCTAGATCTAGATGCCCGCGCAGATTGGGAAACAGATCTGCCACCGGACGCCCGGCCTCGGAACGAGAGGTAATCACCACCACCTGGACTGCCGAATGATTCACCAGCAGGCGCAGCAGCTCCACTCCGGTATAGCCCGTCCCCCCAACGATACCCACCTTGATCATAGCCACCTGCGCCCTCTCTACGATTATTACAGAGCTCGCCATCATACGGAGAGGAGAAAAAAATCGGAAGTGTGCAACCAGTTTGGCCGGGCATTTCCCCAGTGGCGTTGGAAAGACCGCCACCATCCCCCATAGTAAAGAGATGGGCGATACGACACGGATCATCTAAATGGAAACCATCGAGATACTGGCATTAACACTCGGCGCCGGCTGGGCCGCGGGCATCAATCTCTACGCCGCAGTCTTTATGCTAGGTTATCTGGGGGCAACCGGAGACATAATACTGCCACCAGGGCTGGAGGTGCTGTCTGACCCGCTGGTGATGGGGGTAGCAGGCATCATGTACTGCATCGAGTTCTTTGCCGACAAGACCCCCGGCGTCGATACCGGTTGGGACGTGCTGCACACCTTTGTGCGCATCCCCGCCGGCGCCATCCTGGCCGCCGGGGCCGCCAGCGGCTTCGAGGTGTCGGAAGCGGCACAACTGGCTGCAGCGCTTGCCGGCGGCACCCTGGCGGCCGGCAGCCACCTGACCAAGGCCAGCTCCCGGGTACTGATCAACACCTCACCAGAACCCGTCACCAACTGGGCCGCATCGATTGCAGAGGATCTAGTGGTGATCGGCGGCCTCTGGACCGCACTCCATTATCCGCTGACCTTCCTCGTCCTGCTGGCACTCTTTATCCTGCTCGTCGCCTGGCTGCTACCGAAGATCTGGCGGACCCTGAAAAAGCTCATACATCGGCTAGGCGAGCTGTTCCGCCGAAAGGGAAGGGACGTAGAGCCACGCCGTCGGAAGGATATCCTGCAACAGCTCTACCACGATGCCGGCGAAAAGGGGGATCGATCGGGCTGAGCCGAAACAAATTGCTCAACCTAGCAACCGCGCCGCCTCGGCAGCCGAACGCTGTAGACTGTCCTCAATCGAAACCCCAGCAAACCAGTTGCCGGTAAGCGCCAACGAATCACCCGCCAACAGACGGTCCACCGTCTCGATGATCCCGGCATGCCCCAACCTCAGCGCCGGTAAACGATTTTGATGGGCGACCTGATCGAGCAGCGCAGCCCGCTCGACCCCCAACACCTGGCAGATCTGCTGCACCTTCCCCTCATCATCGAGCACTCCGGGGTGGAAGTGAAAGGTGAAGGCACGATAATTGGGATCGGGGACCGGATCCCGGGAGACCGCCGAATAGAAATCCCCATCCCGCCCGATGATACCGGCCACCGGCTCCAGACTCAGGCTCTCCGCCTTCAGCAGCACCGCCAGTGACTCGACCTCTGCCATCTGCACCGCTCCAATCTGTTCGGCCAGCTCAGGCCGCAACTGCCGTAACAGTTTGGCCGCCTGATCCGGGGCGATCGCCAGCGCCAGTTTGCGGGCAGCGAAACGCGAGCCATCAGCTGTCTCGACCTGAAACCCCTCTGCACTCTGTTCGATCCGCACCACCGGCTGGTCACAACGCAGATCCAGACCCGCGGCAACTATGCCATCGATAAAACTCTGCACCCCGCGGGGCCCGGTATAGCTGCGCAGGATCTCCTTGCGCCTGGATTTCTTGCGGAACAGACTCTCGGCAGGAATATCATCCGCCGGCTGACAGGCCACCGCATCCAACGCTGGGCCGAGAAAACGCTGGTAGTTATGCCGCCCGATGATGCCGCCAAAATAGTCCCGCACACTGCGCCCCGCCTTCTTCGACAACAGGAGCCGTAGCGGCACAGCAGAAAGCTCCAACCAGTTGAACTGCGAGGCGATCGACTTGATGGCGTTGCCAACCCAGAGCCGATAGGGTTGTTTCTGCTTCGCCTGCAGACTCTGCAACTGTCCTGACTGCTCCAGCATCTGCAGCAGATTGCCGTAGCTGTTGTAGCAAGTATGCGCGCCCAACTCTGCCCACACTGCACCTTCGGGCCGCTCAAAACAGTGGCTGCGCAGACAGCCACCCGGCTGCCTCGAGGCCTCCAGCACCAGCGCCTGCAAGCCCCGGTTGCGGGCAAAATGAGCCATCCCCAGACCACTAATGCCGCCGCCTATCACCACCAGATCGATCAACTTGCCACTCATTGCCATTCGCTCCTGATTCAACGCTCGGCAAGCATAGGGGGCGACTTCAGCCCATGCAATCCGTCACCCCAACTTTTCTTTAGGCATAAAAAAACCTGCAGGGCAAATGCCATGCAGGCTTTTCCGACAACCGAGTGCTAACCCAATCAGCCGCACCCACCACCTTGAGAAGAGCCGCAGGAGCCACAACCACTGCCGCCCACCGGCTGCATGTTATTGAAGACGAAGCTCTGATTGCCGTCACCACGATCAACGAAGTCGATCTCCACGCCGCGCAGATACTGCATGGTACCGTCGTCCACGATGACCTTGAAGCCTTCGCATGCCAGCACGCCGTCGTTGTCGTTGATGGCATCGCTGAAGGTCATACCGAAACTGACACCGCTGCAGCCGCCTGGGGTGGCAAATACCCGGACGCCTTCGATATTGTCCTCAACCTGCTGAAACAGCTCGCCCATCTTCTCCTGGGCAATCGCGGTCAGAGTCAGGTCACTCTCTGTCAGGGTATTCATACTCATGCCGGATCTCCTAAAAAATTCGATAAAGGTCGGGGAGTCTAGCAAGGATCGCTCGGCAAATCATCCAAAACCCAGCAAGCCGGCGGGTTATGGCGCGTTAGAGTCCTATCCGGCACTCCCGCTCAGAGCCAACTCAGAGGTCGATCTGATAGCTTGAGCGCAGCTCGTACAGATGGCGTTGCGCATCGATCAGATGCCGCCCCCAGTGGAGATGGTAACCGACGCGCAGCCCCTCCAGAGCCTGTGACGGTTCGCCCTCCATCAGGTTGAGCCCCTCCTTGAGCTCGCAGTAGATATCGGTCAGGTCATCCGCCAAACTGCCGCTCTTCGACTGGCCATCTTCGGCCACATCGAACTCCAGCCAATAGCTGTCTTTTTCACCCAACAGACTGCGCAACTTGCTGTAGAACTCAAAACGGGCATCCAGGTCGACCCGAGTATGGCGTTTACTCACCAGACCGACAGTCCCCAGCGCCGAGACCGCGGCATGCAGCCGAGGCAACAGCGCCGCCACCAGCTCAATCCACTGCTCATCGATATACTCCACGGTCTCGACCATCTCGCAGTAGTCACGCGCGACATTAGCCAGCTCTCTATGTTGTGGACTCATAGAATTCCCTCCCTCTCAGTGGCCCAAAGCCAGACTTCTGCCCAGGCCAACTCCGCTAGAACTTCAACAGGACAGGTAAGCCCCCTGCCTGATAAAACGGTTTTAGTAATTAGGCAGTGTAGCAGGCAGTACCCCGCTGACCAGCCAAACGGCCACTCGGCGAAGATTCCAGTATACAATCCGCCGATGCACACTCTCCCTCCCAAAATCCCAGTGATACTAGCGATTGGCGGCCACGACCCCGGCGGAGGTGCCGGCATCCAGGCCGACATCGAAGCGGTCGCTGCCAACGGCTGCCACTGCACCAGCGCGATCACCTGCATCACCTTTCAGGACAGCTGCAACGTGCAGGCGCTAGCCCCGCTGCCCGCCCAACAGGTGCTCGCCCAGGTCGAGGCGGTACTGGCGGACTGCCGGGTTAGGGCGATCAAGATCGGCCTGATCGGCAGCGTCGAGATCACCGAGGCGCTGGCCGGGCTGCTCGAATCCCACCCACAGATCCCGCTGGTGCTCGACCCGGTACTGGCCGCCGGCGGTGGCACTCCGCTCGCGGGACAGCTGCTGCTGGAAACGATCCGCCAGCGGCTGCTGCCGCTGACCACCCTGATCACCCCCAACAGCCCGGAGGCGCGACGTCTCGCCGACGGCCCGCAGACACTGGAGCAGTGTGCAACGCAGCTGTTGCAGCAAGGCAGCCAGGGAGTGCTGATCACCGGCACCCACGAGGCCGATGAGCAGGTGATCAACACTCTCTACCTCGCCGACGGTCGCCGCCAGCGCTCCAATTGGCAGCGGCTGCCCGGCGAATATCACGGCTCCGGCTGTACCCTGGCCGCCGCTGTCGCCGCCGGGCTGGCGCAGGGGAAGTCGCTGGAAGATGCGGTCAACGCTGCTCTCACGTTCACCTGGCAAAGCTTGGCCCAGGGCTTCCGTAGCGGCCGCTGCCAATCCCTGCCCAACCGGCTCTATCGACTGGAAAGAGGTTTCAAGCATGACTAGGGACGATCGATTGCGCGGTCTTTATGCCATCACCGATCCCAAGCTGGGGGGCGAACTGCCACTGCCACAACAGGTCGAACAGGCCCTGCAGGGCGGCGCCCGGGTGATCCAATATCGCGACAAGGGCGATGATCCGGTGCGCCGCCTGGCCGAGGCACAGACCCTAGCCGGCTGCTGCCACCGACACAACGCCCTGTTACTAATCAATGATGATGTGGCGCTGGCCCTGGCCAGCGACGCCGACGGCGTACATCTGGGCCGTAACGATGCCGACATCGAGCAGGCCCGCGCCCAACTCGGTGAGTGCGCCATCATCGGCGTCTCCTGCTACAACCAGCTACAGCTGGCGCAACAGGCCAGCGCAGCCGGGGCCGATTATGTCGCCTTCGGCCGCTTCTTCCCCTCACAGACAAAACCCGGAGCGGTGCAGGCCGAGCCACTGCTGCTGCGCCAGGCACGCCACGAGATCGACCTGCCGCTGGTTGCCATCGGCGGCATTACGCCGGAGAATGGCCGGCCATTAATAGATGCAGGCGCCGACATGCTGGCAGTGATCCACGCCATCTTCGGCCAGCCCGACATCAAAACCGCCTGCCAGGCCTTTCAATCCCTATTCCAAGCGGAGGATTCACCCACATGAGCAGCTCCCACGACCTCTTTGCCCAGGCCCAGCAACACATCCCCGGCGGCGTCAACTCGCCGGTGCGGGCGTTTCGTGGCGTGGGGGGTGACCCGGTATTTATCGACTGCGCCGCCGGCCCCTATATCTTCGACCCGGAGGGCAAACGCTACATCGACTATGTGGGCTCCTGGGGGCCGATGATCCTCGGCCACGCCCACCACGAGGTGATCGAGGCCGTCGCCGCCATCATCAGCAAGGGACTGAGCTTCGGCGCCCCCACCGAGCTGGAGACCCGCATGGCCGACAAGGTCTGCGAGCTAGTGCCGAGCATGGACATGGTGCGCATGGTCAGCTCCGGCACCGAGGCGACCATGTCGGCAATCCGCCTCGCCCGCGGTTACACCGGCCGCGACAAGATCATCAAATTCGAGGGCTGCTACCACGGTCACTCCGACTCGCTGCTGGTGAAGGCCGGTTCCGGCATGCTGACCCTGGGCGAGCCCAGCTCACCCGGCGTGCCCGCGGCCTTAGCCGAGCACACGCTGACCCTCAGCTACAATGACAGCGAACAGGTCAAAGAGACCTTCGAGCTAATCGGCGACGAGATCGCCTGCATCATCGTCGAGCCGGTGGCCGGCAACATGAACTGCATCCCGCCGCAGCCTGGCTTCCTCGAGACCCTGCGCGAACTCTGCGACCAGCACGGCACTGTGCTGATCTTCGACGAGGTAATGACTGGCTTTCGCGTGGCACTGGGTGGCGTGCAAGGCCTCTACGGCATCAGCCCCGACCTGACCACACTAGGCAAGGTAATCGGCGGCGGCATGCCGGTGGGCGCCTTCGGCGGCAAGCGTGAGATCATGGAGCAGATTGCCCCCCTCGGTCCGGTTTACCAGGCCGGCACCCTCTCCGGCAACCCGGTGGCCATGACCGCCGGGCTGAAAACTCTGGAGCTGATCGCCGAGCCCGGCTTCTTCGACGCCCTCTCCGCCAAGGTCGAGACCCTGGTCAACGGCATCATGGCTCAGGCCCATTTTGCCGGTATCCCGCTGGCGGAGAACCATGTCGGCGGCATGTTCGGTCTGTTCTTCACCGATGCCGACAAGGTCAGCGACTTCGCTGGCGCCACCGCCTGCGATCAGGAGCGCTTCAAGGCCTTCTACCACGCCATGCTGAAGCGCGGCATCTACCTCGCCCCCTCCTCTTATGAAGCAGGCTTTGTCTCCGCCGCCCACTCCGACGAGGATATCCAAAACACCATCGAGGCCGCCGCAGAGGCTTTCACCGAGATCGCCTGACCGCCGTGGGTGTGGTGAGCCTGTGAACCGCATCGGTTGCGTTCGGCAATCCAGCCCCTCGATCGATGCGCTTCGTTCCTCACCGCACCCTACACAGGCTCTGGCTATAATCCCTCGCCATGGGTGAGTATCTCCAGCTGGTTATCGATTGGGTCGCCCAGCACAGCCTCTGGGCCGGCTGGCTGGTGTTCCTGGTGGCGTTTGCCGAATCGGTGGCGATTCTCGGTCTGCTAGTGCCGGGGGTGGTATTGATGTTCGGCTTCGGCGCGCTGATCGCCAACGGTGCGCTGACCTTCTGGCCGGTGTTCGGCTGGGCAGTGGCCGGCGCAGTAGCCGGGGATAGCCTGAGCTTCTGGCTGGGGCACCGCTACCAGACGCACCTCTACCAGCTCTGGCCCTTCCGCCGCCACCCCCGGTCGCTGCAGCAGGGGGTGCATTTTTTCGAGCGATATGGCGGCAAGAGCGTCGCCTTCGGGCGCTTTTTCGGCCCAGTGCGGGCAGTAATCCCACTGGTGGCGGGGATGCTGAAGATGCCCCCCTGGCGCTTCCTCATCGCCAATCTGCTCTCGGCACTGGTCTGGGCCCCTGCCTATCTGCTGCCGGGCATCGTGTTCGGCGCCTCGCTGGAGCTGGCCTCAGAGGTCGCCTTCCGCCTGGTGGCCTGGCTGCTGATCTTCGCCGCCGCGCTGTGGATCGTTCTCATCGTCTCGCGGGGAATCTTCCGCCTGCTGCAACCCCACACCAGCCGTATCGTTCAGGCACTCCTGCAGTGGGGACGTGCCCATCGCGGTTTCGCTGAGATCGCCGCCGCTCTGGGCGATCCGGATCACCCTGAGTCACGGGGGCTGGCGATACTGGCCAGCCTGCTGTTGCTGAGCACACTGCTGTTTCTGCTGCTCTCCGGGCTGATCACTAGCGGCGGCCTATTCGACGGGCCTGACCTCGCCATCCACAGCGCCCTGCAGAGCCTGCGCACCCCCTGGGCCGACAGCCTGATGGTCTACCTCACCCGCCTCGGCGACCTGCCGCTGATACTGGGTTTTGCCCTGGCGGTGGCTGCGCTACTGGCATTGCAGGGCAACTGGCGGGCACTCGGCTACTGGGGGGCGGCGCTAGGCTTCGGATTGCTGATGCCGATGCTGCTGAAATATGGCCTGCGTGTACCGCGCCCCGAGCCGCGCATCGAGGGGCTCAGCCCTTGGGCCTTCCCCAGCGCCCATGTGCTGCGCAGCCTGACCCTCTACGGCTTCTTCGCGGTGATGATTGCGCGCACCCTCTACCGGGAGTGGCGCTGGATCCCCTACAGCCTGGTGACGCTACTGGTCTTCGCAGTGGCGCTGTCACGACTCTATCTGGGTGTGCACTGGCTGAGCGACATAATCGGTAGTCTGCTGCTCGGGCTGGCCTGGATCTCGGCACTGGGGCTTGCCTACCACCGCCATTTGGCGGCGGAGACCCATGCCAACCGCTTCATGTTCGCCTCCGCTCTGGCACTGAGCACGCTCTTCGCCATCGACAGCTGGCAGAACCACTCTGAAAAACTGCAGCGCTACCAGCCGCTACCAGCCACTGAGGTGATCAGCCAAGCTGAGTGGCTGGCCGATGATGGCAGCCTAATCCCCCGGCAACGCCATGATATCCGTGCCCGATTGGACCACCCGCTCAATCTGCAGCTGATCGGCGATCCGGCGCAGCTGCTGGATCAGCTGCAGGCACAGGGCTGGCGACCAGCCACAAGGTTAGACTGGGGCAATGCGCTGCAGCTGCTCTCCCCCTCGCTACCACTGCAGCAGCTGCCGCTGCTGCCCCAGGTGCACGATGGCCGGCACGAGTCGATCAGCTGGGAGAGGCCGCTGCCAGAGGGCGGACGACTGGTGCTGCGGCTCTGGTCGAGCCATTTTCGGGTCGCGCCGGACGACCGGCCGCTCTGGATCGGCAACGTTTCGCAGCAGATCCGGCCCGATCTGGCAGGGCTGCTTAGCCTGCCGCAGACCGATAGCGATTTCCTCAACCCGCTCAGGATCTTAGAGCAGGATCTCGGCCCCATCAAAGCGCTCGAATCCCATCGCAACGAGGCACTGCTGCGATTGATACTACCGAACACCCACCGGACTCCATCGCAATAACACCAAGCAATGGGTTCAACTACAGCCAAGCCATGCCGACAACCTCGGATAGTTGAATCTATACTTAATTTCAGGCCAGGCTGGGCGACCGGGCAGGTTGGCCGCCCCTTCGCAAAGCCAACGCCAAACCAGCGTCAGGAAGTATGAAACGCAAGCCCCCCAGCATCCCCCTCTACCACCTTTTGCTACCACTGTTGGGTCTGCTCCTTCTGATCGCCACAGCATCGCCCATCCAGGCCGCCGGCAATACAGAAATCAGGCCAGAGGTACGCATCGGCGTGTTGGCGAAGCGCGGCCAGGCCAAGACCCATGCCAAGTGGGATGCCACCGCCGACTATCTTAACCAGCGACTACCCAGGTACCGGTTCCGCATCGTGCCGATGCTGTTCGACGACATTCCGATCCTGGTGAAAAACGATCTGGTGGACTTCGTCATCGTCAACTCTGGCATCTTTGTTGATCTGTCGATCAAGTTTGGCGTGCGCCGCATCCTCACCCTGACCAATCGCCTCACCACCGAGGCCGACAACTCCCAATTTGGCAGCGTCATCTTCACCCATCGGGAGAACCATTCGATCCGTGGCCTGAGCGATCTGAAGAAGAAGCGCATCGCTGCAGTTCACGCCACCTCACTGGGGGGCTGGATCATGGCCCTGGACACCATATTGAACACCGGTCTGAAACGGGGAGAACTGGGTCCAGTGGCGTTTTACAACACCCACGACGCAGTGGCCCAGGCGGTGCTGGAAGGCAACGCCGAGGTCGGCGTGGTGCGCTCGGACACCCTCGAGCGAATGGCCAAGGAGGGCAAACTCGAGATCAGCATGCTGCGGGTCATCAACCCCCAACGTCACCCCAATTTCCCACTGCTCATCAGCACCCCGCTCTATCCAGAGTGGCCGTTTGCCAAACTGCCGCAAACCTCTGACGATCTGGCACGACAGATCGCCATTGCGCTGCTGGAACTGCCACCGGAGCACCTCGCCGCCCGCAACGCACACATTACCGGCTGGACCATCCCAGAGAACTATCAATCGGTGCACGATCTGCTCAAACGACTCAGCATTGCACCCTACGATCAAGCCGATCAGATCGGCTTGCGCGCCATCATTCAGGCCTACGGGGGCTGGCTGCTTGGCCTGTTCGGCATCATCACCTTTCTACTCCTCCTGATATGGCGTATCGCCCGTCTCAACCGCACCCTCAAAGCCAACCAGCGAAACCTGATGCAGAATGAAGAGCAGTTACGTGTGACCTTTGAGCAGGCCGCGGTGGGCATCGCACACCTCACACTCAACGGCGCCTTCCTGAAACAGAATCAAAAGTTCTGCGAGATGACTGGCTACAGTGCCAGAGAGCTACACTCTCTCAATCTGAAGGAGCTGCTGCTTGCCGATGATCTTTCGACGGGACTGAGATATCTCAACGAGATTCGTCGCGGCGACACCAGACAGGGCGCGGTTGAGCTGCGTCTTAAACGGGCCGACCAAACTGCATTTTGGGCCCGGCTAAACATCTCCTGTGTGCGCGATATCAGCGGGCAGATCAAATATCTGGTGGTAGCCATCGACAACATTGACCCGATAAAACAACTGCAGGAGGAAAACCGGCTCAGCCAGAAGCAGCAGGAACTGATCCTGGAATTGGCCGGTGACGGCATTCTCGGCCTCGATCTGCAGGCCAACCACAGTTTCGTCAACCCGATGGCGGCCCGACTGCTGGGCTATGAGGTGGATGAGATGCTCGGGCGTAACAGCCACGCCATGTGGCACCACACTCGGGCCAACGGCGAGCCCTTCCCCGAAGGTGAATGCCCGATCGCCCGTGTGTTGCGCAATGGCGTGACACACCGCAGCAGCGATGCGCTGTTCTGGCGCAAGGATGGCGGCAGCTTCCACGCCGAGTACACCTGCACCCCGATCATCGAGGAGAAGAAAATAACGGGTGCGGTGGTGGTTTTTCGTGAGGTGTCCATCCTCTCACACAACAGCTAAGCGTGACGCCCAACTCAGCGATGCAACCGAACCACCGTCTTACCCATCATCTGCTATTAATCCTGCTCGGCCTGATGCTGCTGGCCAGCTTGATCCATTGGGGGTTGCGGGCGCAGGTGCAGGAGAGGGTCGAGCAAAAACTGTACGACCAGTCGGTGACGCTGCTGCGACAGCTGAACCAACAGTTGCAGACCGATCTTAAGGAGGTCCGCTCCGACCTGCTCTACCTGACCGACCAGGCCCGCCAGAACGGGCTGACCCAGCCGCAACCGAGCGATCAGGCGATCGCCCGAACCAGCATCGCATTCAAGGCCTTCAGCAAGTACAAACGTCGCTACGACCAAGTGCGCTTTCTCGATGCTGAAGGGATGGAGCGGGTACGGGTCAACGCCAACCAGGGGCAGCCAACGATTGTGCCCACCGACCAGCTGCAGTCCAAGGCCCATCGCTACTACTTCACCGAGACAATCGGCCTGCCGAGCGGCGCCATCTACACCTCACCTTTCGATCTCAATGTGGAACACGGGGAGGTGGAGTTGCCGCTAAAGCCGATGCTGCGGCTGGCCAGTCCGGTGAGCGACGCCCAGAGCAATAAACGGGGTATCGTCATCCTCAACTATCTGGGACGCCATCTGCTCAACGATTTTCTGGCCCTGACCCGCGACTACCCGGGCAGAACCTATCTGCTCAACAGTGAAGGTCGGTATCTGCTCAGCCCGAACAAATTGCAGGAGTGGAACTTCATGTTCCCCGACTCACCCCAAGTCGGTTTTGCACAGGATCATCCTCTCATCTGGTCGCAGATCACACAGCGCGGCATCGCCAGCAGCCGCACCGCAGAGGGCCGATTTGTCCATCTCCGCATGCGTCTCCCCAACAGCCAGTCAAGCCTCTCCAGCGGCTGCCAAAACTGCGAGTTTGTACTGATACTGCAGATTCCTGAATCGCTGCTCGAGACCCAGATCGACCAGGAGATGGCGCATCAATATCCCCTGCTTGGGCTGTTTTTTCTGATACTGGGCGCGGTCCTGATATTCCTCACCTTCAACCGAGAAAAACGCAGACTCTCGGAGCTGCAGATCCAGCACCTCAACCAGGAGATCGCCGACGAGCGCGACCTGTTTATCGGTGGCCCCACCGTCGTCATCCACTGGCGCAACGAATTCGGCTGGCCCATCGACTACATCTCGAGCAACGTTGAACCTCTGTTAGGCTATACCGCAGAAGAGTTCCAGAGTGGAGAACTCTCCCTCTCCAGCATCGTCGCCCCCAGCTACCTGCAACAACTCATCCAAGAGAACGAAGCAGCTCAAACAGACAGTCGCTCCTGGTTCGAGCGCAAACCCTATCAGCTGGTCAGCGCCGATGGCCGGCGCCTGTGGATCCAGGACACCACCTCCGTGATCCGCGACAGCGCAGGTCACATCACCCACTTTTACGCCTATATCTCCGACATCTCTCCCCTCAAGCAGGCGGAGGAAAAGCTGCAGCGCTCCCACCACTACATTCAGAACGTAGTGGACACCATCGCCGACCCCACTCTGGTGATCAACATCGACACCTATCGGCTGGAGATAGCCAACAGCGCCGCGCGCCAGACCTATTGCGGCGGCGCCAGCATCGATGCGGAGATGACCTGCCACCGTCTCTCCCACAAGCGCGAGGTCCCCTGCAGTGGCGAGCATGACCCCTGCCCGATCGAGCTGATCCGTAAGACCAAAGCTCCGGCACGGGTCATCCACAAACATTTCGACAGTCACGGCAAGGTCATCTACGCCGAGGTCTCGGCCACACCGATCTTCGACGACACAGGAGAACGGGTGGTACAGATCATCGAGTCCCATCGCGACATCACCCACCATGTGGAGATGGAGCAGCAGCTCACCCAGCTCGCCGCCACCGACCGCCTGACCCAGGTCTTCAACCGGATGAAGTTCGACGACGAACTGGTGGAGCAGATCGAATGGGCCAAGCAGCAGCAGAGCGCGCTGGGGCTGATCATGTTCGACATCGACCACTTCAAACGCATCAATGACAACCACGGCCACGACGTCGGCGACCGGGTGCTGCAGGAGGCTGTCGCGGTGGTGCAGAAGCGCATCCGCAAGAGCGACGTGCTGGCCCGCTGGGGCGGCGAGGAGTTCATGATCATCACCCCGCTGGCCGATCTCGCGGTGGTGGAGACGGTTGCCGAAGACCTGCGCAAGGCGATCGCGCAGCACCAATTCCCGCAAGTGGGCCGGATCACCGCCAGCTTCGGCGCCAGCATGCTGCACCCTGATGACGATGCGCGCGCCTTGATCAAACGGGTCGACCAGGCGCTCTACCGTTCCAAGCGGGAGGGGCGCAACCGCACCACAGTGAGCCCATAACCGGCTGTCAAAGCGGCTCCCCCCAGCGCGGCATTAGACGCTGCTCCACTCCGAGCTGGTCGAGGATCCGCGCCACCATGAAGTCGACGATATCCTCCAGCGACTCTGGATCCTGATAGAAACCGGGACTGGCCGGCATGATCAGCGCCCCCATGCGCGACAGCTTGAGCATGTTCTCCAGGTGGATATCGGAAAGCGGGGTCTCACGCACCACCAGGATCAGCTTGCGCCGCTCCTTCAGCATCACATCCGCGGCTCGCTCCATCAGGTCGTTACTGGCGCCGCAGGCCACCGCGGAGAGCGCACCGGTGGTACAGGGACAGATCACCATCGCCTCAGGCGGATTGGAACCACTCGCCACTGGCGCCATCCACTGCTGACGGCCAAACACCTGCAGTTGCCCGGGCGCAGCCTGAAAACGTTCCGCTAGAATACGCGCCACCTCTGCCGGCTGCGAAGGCAGCTGCAGCCCGGACTCCATATTCAACACGATCTGCCCGGCCTGGGAGATCATCAGATAGACTGGTCGCCCCGCCGCGATCAGGCACTCCAGCAAGCGTAGAGCGTAGGCGCTGCCCGAGGCGCCGGTGATACCGAGGGCGATGGGCTTAGAATCATGCATGGTGTGGTCCGGCAACTCTTTTGTCTCGTCTGATGCTATTAACCCGGCAATTTAATCTGGCTCATGTATAGGTCAGGCCGTGCCCGACATCATCCGTGATTTCAATTGGTTGCAAGTGGCGGATCAATAACAGCCCGTAGGTTCGGCTTGACCTCCATGGATGGAGGAAATGCAGAAGGATTGTTGGGAACAACCCCTGTCAGCCGAACAGTCCGACTAAAGTCGGACCTACCGGAACCTGCTGCGGCCTGTTGGAGCATTTTAGCCCCGCCCGAGGCGCTCCAGCAGCCGCCGGTGCAGCCCCTCAAAGCCACCGTTGCTCATGATCAGCAGATGATCGCCGGGCTGGGCGGTCTCGGCCAACGCTTCAATGATCGCCTCGCTGCTGTCAAACAGAGCGACACGATCCCCCAGTGGCTGGAGTGCCGCCGCCGCATCCCAGGCCAGTTCAGCAGGGCGAAAGAAGAGTACCCGATCAGCCACCTGCAGCGCCCCGGCCAGCTCACCCGCATGCACACCGCGGCGCATGGTGTTGGAGCGCGGCTCCAGCACCGCGATGATGCGTTGCGAGCCGACCCGTCCGCGCAGCCCCTCCAGGGTGGTGCGGATGGCCGTGGGGTGGTGGGCAAAGTCATCGTAGACGCGCACCCCGCCCACCTCACCGATCAGCTCCAGGCGCCGTTTGACGTTACAAAACTCCCGTAGCGCCTCAATCGAGACCGCCACCGGCACCCCGGCATGGCGCGCCGCGGCGATCGCCGCCAGGGCATTGTTGATGTTGTGACGCCCGAGCAACCCCCACTCGACCCGCCCGGCCGGTTTGCCCTCACAGATCAGCTCGAAGCGGCTGCCGTCGGCGCTGGCGGATGCCGCTTGCCAGGTCGCCTCCCGCTCCGCATCGAACGACTCGAGCGGGGTCCAGCAACCCTGCTCGAGCACGGCGGCCAGATTGGCGTCCTGGGCCGGGGTGATCACCAGGCCATTGCCTGGCACGGTGCGCAGCAGGTGATGGAACTGGCGCTGGATCTGCGCCAGGTCGTCGAAGATGTCGGCGTGGTCGAACTCCAGGTTGTTGAGGACCAGGGTGCGCGGCCGGTAGTGGACGAACTTGGAGCGCTTGTCGAAGAAGGCGGTGTCATACTCGTCCGCCTCCACCACAAAAAAAGGTGCCTTACCGAGCCGCGCCGAGCGGCCAAAATTCTCCGGCACCCCGCCGATCAGATAGCCCGGTTCCAGATTGGCATACTCCAGCAGCCAGGCGAGCAGGCTGGCGGTACTGGTCTTGCCGTGGGTGCCCGCCACCGCCAGCACCCAGCGCCCTTGTAACACATTCTCCGCCAACCACTGGGGACCGGAGGTGTAGCGCAGCCCCCGCTCCAGCATGTACTCCACCGCCGGATTGCCCCGCGACATGGCGTTACCCACTACCACGACATCCGGCTCAGGCTGCAGATGCTGCGGCGCATAGCCCTCCATCAGGGTGATACCGGCCACCTCCAGCTGGGTGCTCATGGGCGGATAGACGTTAGCGTCGGAGCCGGTGACCCGGTGCCCCAGGGCCCGCGCCAGCAGCGCGATACCGCCCATGAAGGTACCGCAGATACCAAGAATGTGTAGATGCATCAGTTCACCACTGGGAAGAGCGTGGAGGTGATCGACCAGGCCGACAAGGTATAGATAAAGCCGAAGGCGATCCCCAGGTTGAGGCTGAGGTTAAAGGCGTGACGGATAATATGACCCAACACCACCATGCTCCAGATCACCAGCACCAGCAACAACAGCCCCACCTCTGAACCACCCGACGCCTGATTCCAGCTCAGCAGTGGCAGCGCCAGCAGGCCCATCAACAAACCACTGCCCATCAATGCGCTGGCCGTCTGCAGAAATCGTGGCTGCAGGCCGGTGAGGCGCAGCGCCAGCTGCAGGCTGAGCAGCATCAACCCCGCCTCGAACAGGCTCTCCAGCACGGCCATGCCCAGCTGACGGGAGGAGTCGACGATCATCAGCACCCCAACCAGCACATTCAGCAGTGCGGTCAACGCCAGCAACACTGAGGAGACAGGCAGATCCTGCGGCGCGGCACGCAGCAGGCAGAGATCGACAAAATAGTTCAGCAGTGACTTCATCGATGGTTCACGGTTGCAAAACGCGGGATCTTACCACTAGTCAGCCCGCCTGGGCGGACGCTCTCCCACCCCAGCCTGCCGGAACCAAGCCTCGAACTGCACCGCAGCCGCCTCCCCCTCGGCTGGCGCCCAGCTGGCGAAATCAGCCTCAGCGATCGGCTTGAACGGCCCCTGTTTGAACTCGAACAGCAGGGTGTCCGGGGCCAACGCGACCAAGGCATGCCAGACTCCCGCCGCCACTTCGAGACCGCGCACCGGCCCAGCAGCGCTCAGCTCGGTACGACTCAGCACCGCGCCACTCTCATCGAAGGTGAGGTGGCCACAGCACCCCTGCAGTATAATCAGGAACTCCCAGGTTGACGGGGCCAGGTGGCGATGAGGCCGGTAGTAGGTGCCGGGCTGAGCCGCCATCGCCATGCGCTGCACCGTTTCGCTGTGGTCGGCATGAAAACAGTGGTGAGAGCGCCGACGGGACGCGTTGCGGGAGCTTTCGATCAACCCAGCGATAACTGAATCATCCAATAGTTTAAGCATCTCTCTCTCCTGGCTAAGGCGGAGTCACAACATGAACTGTTTCAGCCCATCCCCGGTCTGCCTCGCCCTCCTGCTTTTGGCGCTGCTGGCCGCATACGGCGAGTCGCCACCCGCCACCGCCCCGGCAGCCGCCCCTTGGAGCGACCAGGATGAGGTGCTGTTCCAGCTGCGCGAGGTGATCAAATATGAGCAGGAGCGCCAGCAGCTCGAACAGGCCACAGCCGAGCAGCTACAAACTCAGGCGCCCCGCCAATAGTTGCAGGGGTAGGCGACCATCAGGGCAAACAGCATCAGAATAACTATGCCCCAGTTGCCAATCCTGGCATAGGGGGTCAGCCCCTGCATGGCGCGGATCTCGCTGCGCAGCACATGCCGCTGCAGCAGTGGCGAGACCCCGATCAATCCCCCTTTCGGCCCGATCACCGCAGAGATGCCGGTATTGGTCGCGCGCAGCAGATAGCGGCCAGTTTCCAGGGCGCGCATACGGGCGATCTGCAGGTGCTGATGGGGCGCCAGCGAGTCACCGAACCATGCGTCATTGGAGGCGTTGATCAGATAGGCCGCCTGCGGCAGCGCCTCGATCATCTCACTGCCGAAGGCATCCTCGTAGCAGATCGACATACCGACCTGGTGCTCCCCCACCTGCATCAGCGGCTGAGCCGAGCTGCCATGGGCAAAGTCCGACATCGGGATGGTCAGGAAATCGACCAGCGAGCCGAGCCAATCCTTGAGCGGCAGATACTCAGTAAACGGCACCAGATGACGCTTGTGGTAGTGGGCTCGCTCACTGCCCAGGCTCACCATCGCGTTATAGTAGGCCTTGCTCTCCGGGTCCATCTGCACCACACCGAACACCAGATTGTGACCCTGCTCCTGCAGCAGCCGATGCATGCCCTGTAGAAAAGGCTCCTCCACCTGGAACTGAAACGCCGGCACCGCGGTCTCCGGCCAGAGGATCAGATCCGCATCCAGGTGGCGGCGGGTCTCCTTGGCGTAGTGGATCAGGGTCGGTGCCAGTTGCCCCAGCTTCCACTTCTCAGCCTGGGGGATGTTACCCTGCACCAACGCCACCCGGATCGGCTCGCCCTCGGGGTGGCTCCACTCGATCTGGCTGACGCCCCAGGCTGCCACCCAGAGCACTCCCAGCATCGCCAGCGCCTTGAGTCGGGTACGCCGCGCCGTTGTGATCAGGATCAACACCAGCAGGCCGGCGCTGAAGGCCGCCGCCCAGCTGACGCCAAGGCTGCCAAACAGCGGCCCCAGCCCGGCCAACGGTGAATCGATCTGAGCATAGCCCAGCTGCAACCAGGGGAAGCCGCTGAGGAACCAGCCGCGCAGCCACTCGATCAACACCCAGGCGGCGGGGAACAGCAGGCTAAGGCGCAGCCGTTTAGCGACCGGGATACGGCTCACCAACCAGCCCAGCAGGCCGTAGTAGAGGGCCATCACCAAAACAAACAACCCCGTAACCAACAGCGGCAGAAACCAGCCCACATCGCCAAACTGGGCTAGGCTGACATGCAGCCAGGTGACACCGCTGCCCATCAGCCCAAGACCGTAGAGCAGCCCCAGGCGGAAGCCACTATCGCGGCCGGCATGCAGCCAGAGCCAGAACAGCAGGGCTGGTCCGGCAATCGCCAGCGGCCATAGATTGAATGGTGCAAACCCCAGGGTGGTGAGCGCCCCCGCCAGCAAGGCCAGCAGCCTCCCCCTGCGCAGCAGCGCGGTACGCGCATCATGCAACATGGGACTACTCTTCCTGGGGAGGGGCGGCACTCTGCAGCAGGGTCAGACTGAGCAGGTGCAGACGGCGGCTGTCGGCGCGCATCACCCGGAAACGGAAGCGGCCGATATCCACCGACTCATCTTTTTTTGGCAGATGGCCGAAGGCGTTAACCACCAGCCCACCGACAGTATCGAATTCGTCATCTTGCAGATTGGAGTCGAAGCAGTCGTTGAACTCGCCGATCTCGGTGCGAGCCTTGACCATGTACTCTTGGTTGCTGCGACGAAAAATATTGCCGCCCTCGTCGTAGTCATGCTCGTCCTCGATCTCGCCAACGATCTGCTCCAGCACATCCTCGATGGTCACCAGCCCCGCGGCGGCGCCGTACTCGTCGATGACAATCGCCATGTGGTTGCGACTGGCACGGAACTCCTGCAGCAGCACATTGAGACGCTTGCTCTCCGGCACGAATACCGCCGAGCGCAACAGGTCTCGGATCTGGAAGCGGCGTTGGTCCGCACTCTGACACCAAGCAAGCAGATCCTTGGCGAGCAGGATACCCACCACCTCGCCCTTATCGTCGCCGATCACCGGAAAACGGGAGTGGGCCGACTCCACCGCCACCGGCAGGATCTCCTCCAGGGTGTCATCGCGGCGCAACACCACCATCTCGGCCCGCGGCACCATGATGTCGCGAACCCGCATCTCAGAGACCTGCATTGCCCCCTCGATCATCGAGAGGGTGTCGTGATCCAACAGCCGGCGCTTGTTCGACTCCTGTAGCAGTTCAACAAGCTGCGCCTTATCTTCCGGTTCGCTCCTAAAACGCTGGCTAATACGCTTCAGCCAAGCCTGGAACGAACCGAACATCGGTCGATCTTTGCTGCTCATGTTTCCTTTTCAATCTGGTAGGGGTCGGCAACCCCAAGGCTTGCGAGGATCTTCCGCTCAAGAGCCTCCATTATCCCAGCCTCGGCATCATTCTGATGGTCGAGGCCCTGCAGATGCAAGACCCCATGCACCACCATGTGAATCCAGTGGGAAATCGGTGATTTACCCTGCGCTGCCGCTTCACGGGCCACCACCGGGGCGCAGATCACCAGATCCCCCAACAGATTGCCAGCCGCTTCGGCTGGCAGCTCGGGGGGAGTCTCGAAGGGAAAGGAGAGCACATTGGTGGGGCGGTCCTTGCCGCGATAGTCGCGATTCAGTGCCTGACTCTCCGCCTCATCGACGATACGGATCACCAGTTCGACCGGCCCGCTCTGTTCGCTCAGCGCCGCCAGCGCCCACGCATGCAGCTGGGCTTGTGACGGCAGCGACGGCGTCTCGCTGACCCGCTGCAGCTCCAGTGTCAGGCGCGATCCATCCTGCGCCGAATCAATCACCGCCGCGATTCTCCTCGCAACGCTGATCAAAGTCATCGTAGGCGCGCACCACCCGCTGTACTAGGGTGTGGCGCACCACATCCTTGGCGTTGAAGAAGGTAAAACCGATCCCCTCCACCTGCCCCAGCACCTCGATGGCCTGGCGCAGGCCCGACTTCTGCCCGCGCGGCAGATCGACCTGGGTCACATCACCAGTGATCACCGCTCTGGAACCAAAACCGATGCGGGTGAGGAACATCTTCATCTGCTCTGGTGTGGTGTTCTGCGCCTCGTCGAGGATGATAAAGGCGTCGTTGAGGGTGCGACCGCGCATGTAGGCGAGCGGCGCCACCTCGATCACGTTGCGTTCTACCAGCTTGTTGACCTTCTCGAAACCGAGCATCTCGTAGAGCGCATCGTAGAGCGGCCGCAGGTAGGGGTCGATCTTCTGCGCCAGATCACCGGGCAGAAAGCCAAGCCGCTCGCCCGCCTCCACCGCCGGACGCACCAGCAGGATGCGCCGCACCTGATCCTTCTGCAGCGCCTCCACCGCACAGGCCACCGCCAGATAGGTCTTGCCGGTGCCCGCCGGACCGATGCCGAAGCTAATGTCGTAACTCAGAACCTTGTGCAGGTACTCCTGCTGATTCGGCCCGCGAGCACGCACCATGCCGCGGCGGGTCTTGATCACTGACGCCGGCAGTTCGCTGCGCGGCACCTGTTCCAGCAGGACGTCGATGGCCGAGTCCTGCAGAAACAGATGCAGCCGATGCGGATCGAGCAGCTCCCCCGCCGAGGTGCGATAGAGGTCGCGCAGCACCTGCTCACCGGCACGGATCGCCGCCGGTTCGCCGATCAAGCGAAAACTGGCGCCGCGGTTGTTGATCTCAATACCCAGACGGCGCTCGATCAGCCGCAAGTGTTCATCAAGCAGGCCGCAGAGATTCGCCAGCCGCTCATTGTCCTCGGGCTCCAGCAGCAGATCGAGGGATTCAGGGTGTTCTGACAAGGTATTTCCTGATGGAATGATGGGTGGTCAGGTTCAGCCGCTGGCGGCCTGACCGGGGAGGCTCTGCAGGCGTTCGCCCCGCAACGAGTTGGGCAGCGCCTCGGTGATACGGACCTCCACGAACTCGCCGATCAGCTCAGCCGGGCCGTCGAAGTTGACCACCCGGTTGTTCTCGGTGCGACCGGCCAGCTGGTTAGGGCTCTTCTTCGAGAGCCGCTCCACCAAGATGCGCTGCACGCTGCCAACCATCTGGCGGCTGATGCGCTGGGCCTGGCTGTTGATCAGCTGCTGCAGCCGTTCCAGACGCTGCTGCTTGATCTCGAGCGGCACATCATCGGGCAGGTCGGCGGCGGGGGTGCCGGGTCGGCGGCTGTAGATGAAGCTGTAGGAGTGGTCGAAGCCGATCGCCTCGATCAGCTTCAGGGTGTCATTGAAGTCCTGCTCGGTCTCGCCGGGAAAGCCGACGATAAAGTCGGAGGAGATGGTGATGTCGGGGCGCACCTCGCGCAGCTTGCGGATCTTCGCCTTGTATTCGATCGCCATGTGGCCGCGCTTCATCATCGCCAGCACCCGGTCGGAGCCCGACTGCACCGGCAGATGGACAAAGCTGACCAGCTCCGGTACCCGACCATAGGCCTCGATCAGGCTGTCGGAGAACTCCAGCGGATGAGAGGTGGTGAAGCGAATGCGCTCGATACCGTCGATAGCCGCCACATATTCGATCAGCAGCGCCAGATCGGCAGTCTCGCCGTCGTACATCTCACCGCGATAGGCGTTGACGTTCTGCCCCAGCAGGTTGACCTCTCGCACCCCCTGGGCAGCCAAGCCCACCACTTCGGCAATCACATCGTCAAAGGGGCGGCTGATCTCTTCGCCGCGGGTGAAGGGCACCACACAGTAGGTGCAGTATTTGGAGCAGCCCTCCATGATTGAGACGAAGGCGGTGGGGCCCTCGGCACGGGGCTCGGGCAGACGGTCAAACTTCTCGATCTCGGGGAAGGAGACATCCACCACCGGATGGTGCTGGGCACGCACCTCGCGGATCATCTCCGGCAAGCGGTGCAGGGTTTGCGGGCCGAATACCAGGTCCACGTAGGGTGCGCGCTGGCGAATTGCATCGCCCTCCTGGCTCGCCACACAACCGCCGACGCCGATGATCAGATTGGGGTTTTTTTCCTTCCAAGGGCGCCAGCGACCGAGCTGGGAAAAGACCTTCTCCTGTGCCTTCTCGCGGATCGAGCAGGTGTTGAGCAGCAGCACATCGGCCTGTTCCGCAACCTCAGTCAGCTCCAACCCTTCCGCCTCGCGCAGCCCGTCCGCCATGCGCGCGGAGTCGTATTCATTCATCTGACAGCCGAAGGTTTTGATATGCAGTTTGCCGCCCATGTGCCCTTACCATCGAAAAAAGGCTCTCATTTTAACGTGCAGCGCAGCCAATCCACAAACACCAGCCGATGCAACAGGATCTCGCTGGCGATTGGCTCATCAATCCTCTGCCAACCACTCCAACCGCGAGCAGGCCTCCAGGCCGGCCTCCTGCAACACCTTGATCACTGAGGCAGACTGCTCTTCAGGCAGAATCAGATAGTAGTCACACGCCGCAGCTTCAGACTGCTGCGCGATGATTGTCTCAAGCTGCCGGGCCAAGGCGTCAGGCGCAACATCCAGCTTCTGATAGTGGAACTCATCCAGCGCATCCTGCCATGAACGACAGTAGTTTGTGAGATAATGGCCGCTCTCCACCGAGGCGAGCCAATAGAGCCGCATTGGTTGCGACATCTGCAGTGCGATGGCGTGTTCGATGAGACTCTCCACTGCCGCAAAACCGGTTTCCCAGGCGATGAAGATCAGCGGCCGGCGACTTGCCTCATCGAGCAGAAACTCACCCTCCGGCCCCTCCACTTCAACCCTTTTCCCCTTACCCAAGCCGGCAAACAGCGCGCGGGAAAATGCCTGACGTGGATTTTCAGGAATATGGAACTTGAGATTCATGCCATCACAGGGGCAGGAGGCGAGATGCAACTCCTGTCGCCCCACACCCTCCAGATGCAGCGTCACCCGCTGGCCGGCGAGGAACTGCAGGGTCTGGGAGCGCGGGGTTCGCAGATGCAGTTGACGCACCCGCTCGCTCAACGCGTCCACCCTCGCCACTCGAGCAGTCAGGCGCTGCCGTGGCATCCCGGCAGCGTCACGGGATTCGCGGGCTTCGATAACCATGTCAGAGCGCACCAGCACACAGCAGGGTAAAACCTGCCGCTCTGCTCGCTGACGGGGTGTCAGACGGAAGTCGGGCTGTCTGATCAACTCGAAATCGCCCTGGAGGATACGCACCATGCAGTGGCCACAGCTGCCGTTAGCACAGCGGCACTCCAGATTCAGGCCGGCGCGCAAGCCAGCATGCAACAGTGATTCGCAGGACTCCGCTGTAAATTCGTGGCCGCTGGGTTCGATGCGAACCTTATAACTCATGGCCAGACACCATCCAGTTCCGTATTAACCTTTCATTCAGGTTATTAACCCGACATTAAACATGGCATGTGTAGGTCGGGCTGCGCTCGACATCATCCTTGATTTCAATCTATTACCGGCGGTGGCCACGGGCCGCCCTGCATCCATTCAATTGCCTGGATAATAAGAAAAAATCGAGCCAGAGAAGCCATCTGGTTCACGCGGATTATCCCATGCACAGCACCAGCTCAGGCCGACAGCAGCGCCTGAATACGCTCCGCTTCCCGCGTCTGCTGGGACGACATGCGCAACCGCTGGGCATCGACAATGCTGGCCAGTTCGCCAAGCGCAACATCGAAGTCGTCATTGATCACCAGGTAGTCGAACTCATCGTAGTGGCTCATCTCGCTCACCGCCTCGCGCATGCGACTCTCGATCACCTCTGCACTGTCCTGGCCCCGGCCATCGAGTCGCTCCCGTAGCGCCTGCGGATCAGGCGGCAGAATGAAGATCGATAGCGCCTCGGGAAAGCGCTGCCGCACCTGACGCGCACCCTGCCAGTCGATCTCCAGCACCAGATCCTGGCCCTGCTCGAGCTGCCTGCGCACCGACGCCTCGGCAGTACCGTAGAAGTTGCCGAAGACCTCCGCATGCTCGATGAAGGCGCCGGTCTCCACCATGTGCAGGAAACTCTGATGGTCGACAAAATGGTAATCGACCCCGTCAGTTTCGCCCGGGCGCATCGACCGAGTGGTATGGGAGACCGATACGGCAAGTGCGGGATCACGCTCGCGCAATGCCTTCAACAGACTGGTTTTGCCCGCACCAGAGGGAGCGGAGAGGATATAGAGGGTACCTGTCGACATAGTGGATTCCGTGATGATCGGTGGGGTCAGGGCTTTAAGGGATAGATCGGGCGCGGCGACTTGTCCCGATAGTAGGGCATCATCTCCTGCGCCAGATCGCTCAGGGTCTGCTGCCGACTCTGCGGTGCAGGGTGGGTACTGAGAAACTCCGGCGGGTTGTCGCCGCCCACCTTCGCCATCTTTTGCCAGAGGGAGACGGCGGCACGGGGATCATAGCCCGCCTTTGCCGCCAGCTCGATGCCGATGCGATCCGCCTCGCTCTCGGCGGTGCGACTGTTGGGCAGCTCCAGCGCCAGCTTGGCCGCCAGTGCCGCCCCAGCCATGGTCAACGCCGGTCGGTCGGAAGCGGCGCCAACCGCGATCACGCCGAGGCGAGTCATCATCGCCATCGACATCTTCTCTGCCGAGTGTTTTGCCAGTGCGTGGCTGATTTCGTGACCCAGCACCTGAGCCAATTCGTCATCGGTCGGCTTGACCTGCTCCACCAGCCCCGTATAGAGCGCCATCTTGCCTCCGGCCATGGCCCAGGCATTGACCGTCTCTGGGTCGTCAATGATCTTGATGCTCCACTCCCAGGAACTGGTCTCAGGACGCATGCGGATCGCCTGGGCGATCAAGCGTTCAGCGATCCACTCCACCCGCGCCTTCAGCTGCGGATCGTTGTCGAGCTTGCCCTCCTTCGCATAGGGCTCGAGCATCTCCTGGTAGGCCAGTCGGGAGGATGCAATCGCCTGCTCCTCGGAGATGATCAGCAGCTGGTTGCGTCCGGTTGGTGAGGTGGCGCAGGCTAGCAACAGCACACTCACCAGCAGCGCGCTGAAAATGGCCCTAAGCCTGAAGATCATGGCGACTCCTCCTGTGCCTGCTTTCGACTGAGACCAATACTTACTCGATATTCTGGATCTGCTCACGCATCTGTTCGATCAGGACCTTCATCTCCACCGCGATGCGGGTCACCTCAACATCGTTGGATTTGGAAGTGAGGGTATTGGCCTCGCGGTTCAGCTCCTGCATCAGAAAATCGAGACGCCGCCCCACCGGCTCAGACACCTCACTGATGATCCGCTCCAGCTCCTGCAGATGGGTATCGAGTCGGTCCATCTCCTCATCCACATCGAGGCGCTGGGCGAGCAGCGCCATCTCCTGCTCCAGGCGGGCCTCGTCCAGTTCCGCCATCACTTCTTCGAGACGCTGACGAATCTTCTGTCGCACGCTCTGCAGCACCTTCGGCATCAGTTCGCGCACCTGAGCCACCTGATCCTGCATCGCATGGCGACGCTGCATCACGATCTCCGCCAGACGCGCGCCTTCACGCTGGCGGGCCTGCTGCAGTGAATCAAGGGTCTGCTCCAACAACTCCATCGCCTGCTGAGCGATCGGTGCAAAGTCACGCTCCTGTTCCTCCAGCACCCCAGGCCAACGTAACAGATCCATCACCTGGATCGTCGCGGCCCCCCCCATCACCGAGGCGATCTCATCACCAGCCGCCAGCAGCTGGGAGACCAGCCGAGAGTTGACCTGCAGATCCGCCGCTGCAGTCTGGCCCGGCACAAACTTCAGGCTGCAGTCGAGCTTGCCACGCCCCAGTTTGGCGGCGATCCGCTCGCGCACTCCGCTCTCAAGGACGCGCAGCTCTTCCGGCAGGCGCAGATGCATCTCAAGATAGCGGTGGTTGACCGAGCGGATCTCCCAACTCATCACCCCCAGCTCACCGCGATACTCTTGCCGGGCAAAGGCAGTCATGCTGCTGACCATCAGATTCACTCCTCATATCAGGTTGGGTCATCGAGTTAAGCGCCACCTCTACCCCTTGGTCACACAAAACCAGGGCGAACACTGCCAGTGCCGGTAGAGCAAAACCGTCCGGATTCGCATACCATTTCACGAGGAATTTAATTCCCTGCGATCTTTCTTTGTATCATAATGTGATAAGCGCACAGTTGCAGCCTCCATTTTTGCCGCCGTGGCCGTATAATCGGGCTTCCCTCGATTGAGAATCAGCAGTGATGGAGCAGACACGCGACAGCCTTGAACCCGGTACTGTCATAGACAGCTTTGTGATCATGAAAGTGGTCGCAAGTGGCGGCTTCAGCCTGATCTATCTAGCCGAGGATGAGGACACCCAGGACGAAGTGATCATCAAGGAGTTTCTACCAAAGAAGCTGGCCTGCCGTGGCGAGGGCAAGCGGGTTGATGTAATCAATCCGAAAAAGCACACCGAGAACTTCCACCGCAGCCGCCGGCTGTTTCATCAAGAGGTCAAGGTGCTGGCGTCGCTGCGCCACCCCAATATCGTACAGGTGCGTGGTTTTTTCCTTGCCAACAATACCGGCTATCTGGTGATGGATCATGAGCGCGGCAAGAACCTTGCCAGCTACATCAAAAAACGCAGCGGTGGCCTTAGCACCCGTTTTATGATGACGGTATTCCCGCCGATTCTCGACGCGCTCAACCTGATCCACTCCCGCAACCTACTGCATCTCGACATCAAGCCAAGCAACATCCATCTGCGCACCGGTGGCAGCCCGCTGCTGCTCGACTTCGGTGCAGTACATCAGATCCAGGGCGAAGGGGGGCGCAACGGCCGCATCGTCACCACCGGTTTCTCCCCGGTGGAGCAGTACTACCAGTCGGGCGAGGTCGGCCCCTGGAGCGACGTCTATGCAATCGGCGCCAGCATGCGCGCCTGCCTCGACGGCAAGGCCCCACCCTCTGCCATCGAGCGCCATGCCAAAGATAAACTCAAGCCCGCCAGCCGAGCCTTTCGCAAGCGCTATCCGGCCCACATGCTGGAGGCCATCGACTGGGCGATGGAGATCAATCACGAAAACCGCCCGCAAAACGCCGGTCAGCTGCTTTCTGCCCTCAACCACAAGCAAAGCGGCAATGACAACGACAGGAGCCTGATGGTGGGGAGCTCTCAGCCACATGCGCCTGCGGGCAAGAGGGTCTCTTCATGAAATATCATTCCGGCCAGTGCACTCTGATCGGCAACCGATCGCTGAACCAGGACCGCTGCCTGATCATGGAATCCCCCGACTCAGTACTGCTGGCGCTGGCCGACGGCATGGGCGGACATCCGCGAGGAGAAATGGCAGCGCAGGTCCTGATGAACACCTGCCGCAAATCATTTTTGACCAGCCGCAAACCAATCTCTTCTCCTCGAGTCTTCCTCAGCGGCCTGATGGACATGGCGCACCGCTCAATCCTCGAGTTCGGCCGAGATCAGCAGCCGCCCATCGAACCCCGCACCACCGCCACGCTCTGCCTGATCCAGGATGGCAATGCCTACTGGGCCCACGCCGGCGACAGCCGCATCTACCTGCTGCGCGAGGGCGTAATCGCCCACCGCACTGCCGACCACTCCTACGTCGAGCAGTTGCGTCAACAGGGTGTAATCTCCGCCGCCCAGGCCGCGACACACCGCTATCGTAACTATGTCACCCGCTGTCTCGGTGGCATCTCCAACCGCCCGGTCGCCGAATTCAGCGGCCCCTTTAAGTTGCAACGGGATGATGTGCTAATGCTCTGCAGTGACGGTTTCTGGGGTGCCCTGCAGGAACGTGTCATGGCGCAGCAGCTCAGCGATATCAGCCAGCCGTTGAGCCAGCTGATCGAGATGCTCAGCAACCGGGCCGCTGCCAACAGCCAACCGGAGAGCGACAACGTTACGGCTATCGGCCTGCGCTGGGGGACCGCACCGGTAAACCTCAAACCCGCCGACTTCAGCATGGCACTTGGTGACAACACACCCATGCCCGACACCCCCGAACTGCCGAGCGATAAGGCGCTGGAGGAGGCGATCAACAGCCTGCGTGGCGCCGTCATCGAGGCGACGCACAAATCCAAACTATGAGGAACCCCATTTGAGACCCTCCGGCCGTCAACCCGACCAACTCCGCCCGATCCGTTTCACCCGCCACTACACCAAACACGCCGAAGGCTCGGTGTTGGTAGAGTTTGGCGATACCAAGGTCATCTGTACCGCCTCCGTGGAAGAGCGCGTGCCCGGCTGGATGCGCGGCCAGGGGCGCGGCTGGGTCACTGCCGAATACGGCATGCTGCCACGCTCCACCGACAGCCGCATGGGGCGTGAGGCATCCCGCGGCAAGCAAGGGGGTCGCACCATGGAGATCCAGCGCCTGATCGGGCGCTCGCTGCGCGCAGCCATCGACCTGCAGGCGCTAGGTGAGCGCAGCATCGCCCTCGACTGCGATGTGATCCAGGCTGATGGCGGCACCCGCACCGCCTCCATCACCGGCGCCTGGATCGCCCTGCACGACGCAGTGCAACATATCTTGCAGCAGGATCTGCTCAAAACCGACCCGATGATCGGCCCAGTGGCCTCAGTCTCGGTCGGCGTCCATAAGGGCACACCAATCCTCGACCTCGACTATGCTGAAGACTCCAGCGCCGAGACCGACATGAACGTGGTAATGAACGATCAGGGTGGCTTCATTGAGGTCCAGGGCACTGCCGAAGCTGCCGCCTATTCACGCCAGGAACTCGACGCCATGCTGGATCTGGCCAGCCAGGGCATCCAACAACTCATCCAGTTACAGCAACAGGCCCTCTCCCAGGACTGACACCCCATCTCGAGAACAATCCATGAACGACAGACCGAGCGATTCACGTATCGTGCTCGCCAGCAACAATGCCGGCAAAGTCCGTGAGATCAACCAACTACTCACCAGCCAACATCTGCAGGTGGTGCCGCAAAAGGCCTTCGACATCCCGGAGGCGGAAGAGACCGGCCTGAGCTTTGTCGAGAACGCGATTCTCAAGGCACGCCACGCGGCGCAGCTGAGCGGGCTGCCCGCCATCGCCGACGACAGTGGCATCGAGGTGGATGCCCTCAACGGAGCCCCCGGCATCTACTCGGCTCGTTTTGCTGGCGCCGGCGCCAGCGATCAGGAGAATCTGCAGAAGCTGCTGCAGGATCTGCAGGGGGTACCCGAGGCCCAGCGCAGCGCCCGCTTCCGATGCCTGATGGTCTACATGCGCCACGCCAACGATCCCACCCCCACTATCTGCCAAGGGACATGGGAGGGGTACATTCTCAGCGAACCCCGCGGCGAAAACGGCTTTGGCTACGATCCAGTGTTCTTTGTGCCAACGCACAACTGCAGCGCAGCGGAACTCTCCGCCGAGGTCAAAAACAGCCTCAGCCATCGCGGTCAAGCGTTGCAAAAAATGCTCAAGGAACTGAGCAAATAGTCGCTATTGGATCAGATTCGAAAAAATGCCAACGGCTCGACAAACTTCGTCTATATTTCGCTCAGGAATTAGCCGTATGATCTGCCAGGTAATTTTCATGTAACATCCACAGGCGAGTGACCAGCTAGGAGCACACAAGGAATGCAGCGATCCAACCGGACCAATCAGCGCCACCCCACCACTTTCGTCGCAACGATCACCAGCAGAGAGGGCTCTCAAAAAGATGGAGTTGCCAGAAACATCTCGACTGAAGGAATGATGCTGGAGCTCGACTCCAGACAGCTCTCCATCGGTGAGCAGATCGAAGTCAGCTTCAGCTTCCACGGGCAGCAGTGGAGCATCGCCGCCCAAGTGATGCACGCCAACACCACCGGCATGGGGATCCGGTTCAGCGCCGCCCAACCCCAGCTGGTTCGCGCCGCAACCCTCGAGATGGGGCAATCCTTCGCTCCGGTCGCGGGCCGCATTGCCCTCGCCTGAACCCCATCCAGAACACCTGGCTAGCCGTAGAACACCCCCGGCAGCCAGGTCGCCATCTCCGGCCACAAAGCGAGCAGGCCGAGCACCAACAACTGAATCAGGATAAACGGCACCACGCCTCGATAGATCGCGCCGGTACTTACTTCCGGCGGCGCCACCCCGCGCAGATAGAAGAGCGCAAAACCGAACGGCGGGGTGAGAAAAGAGGTCTGCAGGTTGATCGCGATCATCACCCCGAGCCAGACCGGATCGAGCCCCATCGCCAGCAGGATCGGCCCGACGATCGGCACCACCACGAAGGTGATCTCGATAAAATCGAGGATGAAACCGAGCAGGAACATCACCAGCATCACCAACGCCACCGCCCCCACCACGCCGCCCGGCAAATCGGTGAGGAAATCGGTCACCACCTCATCGCCCCCGAAGCCTCTGAAAACCAGTGAGAAGAGCGAGGCGCCGATAAAGATCAGGAATACCATGCTGGTCACTCGGGTGGTGCCGAGCATCACCGCACGCAAGGTCTCACGATTCAGCTGCCCCTGACTCAGCGCCAGCAGCATCGCCCCGACCGCCCCCACTGAGGCCGCCTCAGTGGGCGTGGCCAACCCTCCCAGGATCGAACCCAGCACCGCAAAGATCAGCAGTAACGGTGGCAACAGCACCTTCACCACCCGCCGCCAGAGCCGCCCCAGTTCCTGCTCCCGTTCCTCTTCTGGAAGAGCCGGCACCGCAGCGGGTCTGAACACGGCAACACCACCGATATAGAGCAGATAGAGCACCACCAGCAGCAGCCCCGGGATCAGCGCGCCGACAAACAGATCCCCCACCGAGACGGTATCTGGCGAGAAGATGCCCATGTCGAGCTGCGCCTGCTGATAGGCGGCAGAGAGCACATCGCCGAGTAGCACCAGCACGATCGAGGGGGGGATAATCTGGCCGAGAGTGCCGGCGGCGCAGATCACGCCGCTGGAGAGGGCCGGGTCGTAGTTGCGCCGCAGCATAGTGGGCAGTGACAACAACCCCATGGTGACCACCGTGGCGCCAACAATGCCGGTACTGGCGGCGAGCAGCATCCCCACCAGCGTCACCGAGATGCCCAGACCGCCACGCCGCGGGCCGAACAGGGCCGCCATGGTATCGAGCAGATTCTCTGCCACCCGGGAGCGTTCCAGCATCACCCCCATGAAGACAAACAGCGGCACCGCGATCAGCGTCTCGTTGGTCATGATGCCGTAGAGGCGATTCGGCAGGGCCTCCAGGAAGGCGCCATCAAAATAGCCAGTAAAGCCACCAATCCAGGCAAACGCCAGCGCCGTTCCGCCCAGCGAGAAGGCCACCGGATAGCCCAGCAACAGCACCAAGCAAACAGCAAGAAACAGCAGCAGCGGCAACAGCTCCGGCATCATGCCCGCAGCTTCCTCAGCACCTGGCCGCAGCGGATCATGATCGACAACCCCTGCAGCACCAGCAGTGCTGCCATTACCAGGATCAGGCTCTTCAGCAGATAGACCCCATCCAAACCACCCGCCTCCCGGGAGCCCTCATACAGCGACCAGGATTGCGCCACATAGTCCCAGCTGACAGAGAAGATAAAGAGACAGACCGGCAGCAGCAACAGCAGGCTGCCGAGCAGATCGACCCAGGCCTTGGCTCGCGCCGAGAAGCGACCGAAGAAAACATCCACCCGCACATGCCCTTTGTGCTTCAGGGTATAGGCAGCACCGACCAAAAACAGCGCCGCATGCATATAGGTGATCGACTCCTGCATCGCGATCCAGCCTAGATCGAAGGCATAGCGCAGCACCACCACCAGAAAGGTCACCAACACCATCAGCAAGCTTAGCCAGGAGACTGCCTGGCCAAGCCACTCATTGAGCGCATCAAAGGCATCGGCCAACCGCGCCAGCCGCTCAAACATCGCCCGCCACCCCACAGATCATCGCAACACCACACCTACCAGCGAAAAATCACCCACTGGGGCACAGCGACATCCCCCGGCTCACGGTGACGGGAGTCGAACTCCCCATCACCATCCCGGTCGACCATGTAGTAGGGTGCGCCCGCCTGGGGCACCACCTTCACCATGTAGAGTTGGCCGTTGATTCGATACTCGTGGATCGTTCTATCCTCACGCTTGAGGATAGTGATCTCTGGCTCCAGCGCCTCGCCATCGAGCACCGCCGAGGGGATCTGTGGCGGCACAGGCACAGCCGCCGGCTCTTCGGCAAATGCCGGCGTCAACAACAGACCGCTCAATGACAACAGAAAATAGCTTTTTCTACTCATTCCACTCTCCTTGAAATCCCTTATCAGAGCTCCAGCAACATCTCCTGCTCCGCCGCAGAAGGTTCAAAACCACGATGTTCGTAGTGGGAGAAGATTGCATCCACCACCTCCTGTGGCTCATTACAGACCTGCAGCAGATCCAGATCCTCCGGATCGATGGTTCCCGCCTCGCACAGGCTGTGGCGAAACCAGTCCAACAGTCCGCTCCAAAACTGACCATCCACCAGGATGATCGGAATCTCGCGTGTTTTACCAGTCTGCACCAGGGTGAGAATCTCCGCCAGCTCATCAAGGGTGCCAAACCCCCCCGGCAGCACCACATAGGCGGAGGCGTATTTAACAAACATCACCTTGCGCGAGAAAAAGTGGCGGAACTGCAATGAGATATCCTGATAAGGATTGCCCGACTGCTCCTTGGGCAGCTGGATATTCAGCCCGATACTCGGCGACTTGCCCTCATAAGCCCCCTTGTTGGCCGCCTCCATGATGCCGGGACCACCACCGCTGACCACGGAGAAACCACTATCGGAGCAGAGCCGGGCGATCTCCTCTGCCAGCCCATAGTGGGGGTGATCCCTGGGAGTGCGTGCCGAACCGAAAAAGCTGATCGAGGGGCGAATCTGCGCCAGCTGCTCAAATCCCTCGACAAACTCCGCCATAATCTGGAACACCCGCCAGGACTCACGGGTGAGCTGCGGCTCCTTGCCAGGACGAGGGCGCGAACGCCGATCTTTTTGCTGAATACTCATATCCTCTATCTGCCTCGAAGGCCCGATTTGGTGGGCCTCGCATCATAGCAAGCCTGCCCACACACACGAAGCCCGAAACGCGACCAGTTTGGTTGCATTGGCACAGGCGGCTGCGTAATCTGCCCGCTCCGCACACCCGAGCAGAAGCATCGTGACTGACTCCAACCTGATCAAAACCGGCGTCATCGGCCTCGGCACCATGGGCCAGGGCATGGCCGCCAACCTACAGCGCAGCGGCGCCCTGGCCGGCGCCTGGAACCGCACCCGCAGCCGCGCCGAAGCATTTGCCGACGAACACAACTGCACACTGTTTGATGACCCGACCAGCCTCGCTGCCGGCTGCGAACTGATCATCACCAGCGTCTCCGCCGACAACGACCTGCTACAGGTGGTCGATCAGCTACTATCCGGCCTGGCACTGGGCAAGGTGGTGCTCGACACCTCCACCGTAAACAGCGAGACCGCCCGCGAGGCAGCCAGACGGGTTACCGACCGCGGCGCACTGTTCCTCGACGCACCGGTCTCCGGCGGCTCCGAGGGGGCAATAAACGGCACCCTGGCGATGATGGTGGGCGGCGACGCCGCCACCCTCGACCGGCTGCGCCCGACCCTCACCGCCATCACCAACAGCGTCACTCACATGGGTCCAGTGGGCAGCGGTCAGGCCACCAAGGCAGTCAACCAGATCATGGTCGCCGGCATCAATCAGGCAGTCACCGAGGCTCTCGCCTTCGGCCAGCAACAGGGACTCGATATGCACAAGGTGATCGAGGTGGTCGGCGGCGGCGCCGCCGGCAACTGGTTCCTCGACCATCGCGGCAAAACCATGGTGAACAACAGCTTCACCCCCGGCTTCAAGCTGGCCCTGCACAACAAAGATCTGGAGATCATCCGTCAGATGGCGGCGCAGTTGGGAGTTGAGCTGCCGATAGTGGAGATGACCCTGGCCGACTATCGTTCGCTGCTCAACGAGGGCCACGGCGAAGAGGACATCTCCACCCTGTTCCACCACAAACGCGACCTCTTCAGCGATGGCTGATCTCAACCCACGACAGGCCGAGGCGGTGCGCTACATCGACGGCCCGCTACTGGTGCTGGCCGGTGCCGGCAGCGGCAAGACCCGGGTCATCACCACCAAGATCACCTATCTGGTAGAGAAGTGCGGCATCGATGCCCGCCACATCACCGCCGTCACCTTCACCAACAAGGCGGCGCGGGAGATGAAAGCGCGAGTCGCCAAGCAGCTCAGCGGCAAGCGCGGCAGGGGTCTGAGCATCTCCACCTTTCACACCCTCGGGCTGAACATTCTGCGTCGCGAGCTGAAGCGGCTCGGCTATAAATCGGGCTTCTCGATCTTCGACGACCAGGATGGCGCCACCCTGCTGAAAGAGCTGATGAAGCGCCACGGCAGCGGTGACGACAGCATCGTCTCCAGCACGCTGTGGCGCATCTCCGAGTGGAAAAACGACCTGATCGAGCCCGAACAGGCGCTGGCCCAGGCGGAAGACGACCTGGACACCCGCAACGCCATCATCTACGCCGAGTACCAGCGCCATCTGAAGGCCTACAACGCGGTCGACTTCGACGACCTGATCCTGCTGCCGGTGCAGCTGTTCCGCGATCACCCCGAGGCACTCGAAGCTTGGCAAAACCGCATCCGCCACCTGCTGGTGGACGAATACCAGGACACCAACCTAGCGCAGTACGAGCTGGTCAAGCAGCTGGTCGGGCTGCGCGCCAGCTTTACCGTGGTGGGCGACGACGACCAGTCGATCTACGCCTGGCGCGGCGCCCGCCCGGAAAATTTGGTGCGGCTACAGCAGGACTTTCCCGGCCTGCGGCTGATCAAGCTGGAGCAGAACTACCGCTCCAGCGGGCGCATTCTAAGGGCCGCCAACCAGCTGATCAGCAACAACCCCCACGTCTTCGACAAGCGTCTGTGGAGTGAACTCGGCCCTGGCGAGGAGCTGCGGGTGATCGAGTGCCGCAACGAGGAGCATGAGGCGGAGCGGGTGGTGAGCGAGATCCTCCACCACCGCTTCCAGAAGAAGACCAGCCACGGCGACTACGCCATCCTCTACCGCGGCAACCATCAGGCGCGGCTGTTCGAAAAGGCCCTGCGCATCCACAAGATCCCCTATTTCCTCAGCGGCGGCACCTCCTTCTTCTCACGCACCGAGATCAAGGACGTAATGGCCTACCTGCGGCTGCTGGCGAATCCCGACGATGACGCCGCCTTCCTGCGCGTGATCAATACCCCACGCCGCGAGATCGGCCCCGCCACCCTGGAGAAGCTCGGCGCCTACGCCCAGCGGCGCGAGATCGGCCTGTTCAGCGCCTGTGACGAGCTGGGGTTGGGTGAACAGCTGGGCGAACGCGCCCTGACTCGGCTGCGCGGCTTTGCCGAGTGGATCAGCAGCTTCGCCCGACGCGCCGAGTCGGAGCCACCCAAGCAGATCGCCCAAGCCCTGGTGCGCGACATCGACTACGACAGCTGGTTGCGCGAGAATGCCAGCAGCGACGCCATCGCTGAGCGGCGCATGGAGAACGTCAACGATCTGTGCGACTGGCTCGGCGCGCTGGCCAAGGATGAACAGGAGAAGAGCCTGGCCGAGATGGTCAGCCATCTGACCCTGATGGATGTGCTGGAGCGGCAGAACGAGGAGGCCGGTGACAACGACCAGGTGCACCTGATGACCCTGCACGCCGCCAAGGGGCTGGAGTTCCCCCATGTCTTCCTGGTCGGCATGGAGGAGGAGCTGCTGCCCCATCGCAGCAGCATCGAGGAGGAGAATATCGAGGAGGAGCGCCGCCTCGCCTACGTCGGCATCACCCGCGCCCAGCGCAGCCTGACCATGACCTACGCCGCCAAACGCAAACGCTACGGCGAGCTGGTCCGTTGCGAACCGAGCCGTTTTCTGCAGGAGCTGCCGGAGGAGGATCTCAGCTGGGAGGGGGGCAAGAGCAGCCTCTCACCGGAACAGAAACAGGAGCGCGGCAGCGCTCACTTAGCGAACCTGAGGGCGATGCTCTCCTGATCACCCACAACGCAACAGGCCGCCCAGCGGCGGCCTGTTGTTCAAGCGGCGGTGCAGAGAAGACCTACAGCCCGCTCAACCACTCGGCAATGGTCTGCATCTCCGCATCTGAGACACCGGCAATCACGCCCTTCATGACCGCCGCTTGGCCGTTGTGGCGGGCACCCGTCTTGATGTCTTTCATCTGCGCGACCAGATAGGCAACGCTCTGTCCCGCCAGCGTGGGGTAGACCGGCATTACGGTCTTTTTGGCATCCGCCCCATGACAGCCGGCACATCCCTTCGCCGCATAGAGTGCGGCGCCGGCAGATCCAGCAGCGGCTGGTGCTGCCGCTGCCGGCGCGGCATTAGCAGCGGGCTTCGGCGCCGCTGCTGCAGCTGGCGCAGGAGCAGCAGGAGCCGCCTGCCCCTCAACAGCCACCTTGCCTACCGGGCTGATGCGAACACGCACATCGGCACGCTCTTCGGCCCAGGCACTCGCGCACAGCGTCACGCCCAGAGCACCCGCCATCACCAACCTACCCATCTTCAAAGCAGCCCTACTCATCACTGGAAACCCCCTCGTTAAATATCGCGAACAGCCCGCTGGGCCGACCATCCATTAGAAAATCACGAGATTATACAGGTAGATGGGCAAAGATCGAATCCTCGGATAGACGCGCCCTTTGCTGGGCGGTAAACTACGCCGTCTTTCGCAGACAGGATCGTCATGCGCCCGTAGCTCAGCTGGATAGAGCGCTGCCCTCCGGAGGCAGAGGCCAGGGGTTCGAATCCCTTCGGGCGCGCCATATCAAAAAAGCCATCCCATCCGGGGTGGCTTTTTTCTGTTCAGGGCATGATCAGCTGCGCAAAGGCCTCGGCCGACATCGGCTGGCTGTGCAGAAACCCCTGATAAGTGTCGCAGCCCTCGGCCCGCAGCCACGCCAGCTCAGCCGACTGCTCCACACCCTCGGAGATTACCTGCAGACCCAGGCTCCTGCCTAGCACAATCATCGCCCGCACGATCGCCTGATTTTCCATGCTGCCAATCAGATCATGAATGAAGGTACGGTCGACCTTCAGGGTGTCGACCGGAAACTGTTTCAGATAGCTGAGAGAGGAGTAGCCGGTACCAAAGTCGTCGATGGCGATCTGCACCCCCAGCGCCTTGATGCTCTCCAGGTGTTCAATCAGTATCTCAAGGTTCTCGGCACAGCTGTTCTCGGTCACCTCCAGTTCAATTAAACCGGGATCGAGTCCGAACTGCCCCAGCAGTTCACCTAACTCACTGGCAAACTGCACATCAGCTAGCTGATGGTTGCTGATGTTGATGGAGAGACGCACCGGCCTCAGGCCGTCTAGCTGCCATTGAGACGCCTGTTGCAATGCCTGCCGCACCAGCCATCGACCGAGCGGCAGGATCAACCCGCTCTCCTCCGCCAGAGAGATAAATTGCTCTGGAAGCATCAAACCCAACTCCGGATGCTGCCAACGCAGCAACACCTCTACACCGACAATATCCCCACTCTCGACATCCACCTGTGGCTGATAGAGGAGCAGGAACTGCTCCTGCTCCACCGCTTGACGCATGGCCCGTTCCAGTTCGAATGATGCCTCCAACACCTCGGTCAGCATTGGCGTGTAGAAGGCATAGCCATTGCGTCCTTTGGCCTTGGCCTGGTACATCGCAGCATCTGCATTGCGCACTAAGGTGGTGACATCCTCGCCATCCTCCGGGTAGAGGCTGATACCAATGCTGACGCCGATATGCATCTGCAGCGAGTCGAGACTGCGCTCCCTGCCGATCACAGCGAGTAGCTTTTCGGCCACGTTGATCACATGGTCACGCCCATGCACCCCCTCAAGGATTACCACGAACTCATCCCCACCCAGGCGCGCAATGGTATCCTCTTCGCGCAACGCCTCGAGCAGATCCTTCGCTACCAGCGCCAGCAGGCGATCCCCCATCGGGTGGCCGAAGGCGTCATTGATCTGCTTGAATCGGTCCAGATCGAGAAACAGCAGCGCCAGACCGATCTTGCTACGGTTGGCGCGATTTAGCGCATGGTTGAGTCGATCATGGAATAGCAGGCGGTTGGGCAGACCGGTCAGTGTATCGTGCTGGGCAAGCTGCTGGTAACGCTCCTGGGAGTCCGCCAGCTTGATCAGTGAATCGCGGAATACAATCAGTGCCTGTCCCATCGCCTTCAGCTCACGGGAAGCCATCACCGAGGCGGGAACCTGCACCCCGGTGTTGCCCTTGGCCAACTCCACCATCGCCTTGATCATGCGTTGCACATCAGCCGACATGAGCCGCGCCAACAGTAGTCCGGAAACGATCATGCCGGCCACAGTGATGATCAGCAACATGGAGTAGTTGATCAGTTGCTGCTTGGAGTGCTCCCACTGCTTGCCGATCTCCCGCTTAATATCCTCCTGAAAGATCCGCTGTAGCTCCTGAAACAACTGATTGATCGCCAGATAGTGGCGAGCCACCCCCCTGATGTGAAAGCCGGCCATCTCCAGATTAACCGTACCCATCTCCACCGCCGTGATCACGTCGTTGCGATAGACGCCAAAGGCATCCAATAGGACCCGGTACTTCGCCTGCTCCAGATCGTCCAGCGGGTAGTCAGAGGGCAATGAATTCAGTTCCTCTTCGATCTCATTCAGCTCATCCAACAGGGGTGTACCCCGTTCATAGACTCCCTCTTCATCAAGCTCCTGACCGGCTGCGCCCATCACCTTCAGCAACCTCACATAATTGTTGCTGACCCGGCTCGAGAGCTGGCTCACCCTATTCAGGATCGGCAGATCCTCACCGTTCAGGTGCTCAAACAGTACCTCCTGCTCGAAGATGGCATTCAGGAAGATCAGCGCCAGCCCGAGCATCAGCAGCAACCCAATCAAGGGCGCCACCAGAAACTTGCTGCGCAGTGGAAGGCGGGAGAGGAGACGCATGGATCAGGTCCGGTCTGGCATTTTATTCAGGCCAGTCATCGGGATTGATCTGCCCAAGAAACTGATAAGACTGCCCTTGTTGGGGGCGGAACACCATCACCACCCCCTCTAACATAGGCCATAGCCCGGTCGCCTCCTTCAGATTGGCGGTGTGGGAGACCAGCACCCGGTTGCTCCCCGAGCGCGGAGCTTGGCCCAGCTGCCGGCGCAGGATCTCGCTCATCTGTGCCCTTTCGCTCTGCCGCATCCCGATCGCAAAGTGCAGCGCCTGCATCACATGGTGATCGCCAAATGCCAGCTGAGCAGTATCCCTGCACCGACAGTAGGGGCTGCTAAACACCTCATCGATGCGGATCCCCAGTGTGCGAATCGCCTGACCAATCCGTTCCGCCTGCTGACGCCCCTCGGCGGAGAGATTCCGCTGCATGCGGCAATCCTGCAACATTGCCCGATTGTGGCTCTGGTCGAACTGGCTGTGGTCAGTCGCTGCATGCCGCATGTAGAGGACCATGCCGCCCTCGCGCAGCGCTGCAATCAACTCGGCAGGCGTGAGTAGACTCTCCGCTTCCACTGCACCCAACGACCAGTTCCATCCCAACAACACCAACAGCAGGAATGTCGTCAGCAGTGTTATCGTTTTACGCCTGAGCGTCTCGATCAATGGCAAGTCCATATTTCCTCCACACCCCACAGTGTGCCGATATTGCAACTTATAGGTTGTTTTTTCATCTCTGACGAGCACCAGCAAGGCGGAGGAAGAAGCACCCCGCAGATTCACACATGCAACGCCGCTCACTCCGGTAAGAGAGCTTGATCTTTCCACCGGCAGCGTCCAACAAAAATAGTTCATAGGATCAGGAGGCTGTGCCAGGCACTGACAGCGAACTGCCCTACCGAGTAGACTGCTGCAGATCCAGACTGGCAGGAAGCATTATGAAGATAAAAGGCATTCACCATATCGCCATCATCGGCTCGGACTATGCACGATCCAAAACCTTCTATACCGAGACGCTGGGGCTGTCGGTGATCGACGAGCACTACCGGGCGGCGCGTGATTCCTACAAGCTCGATCTGCGCGCACCGGACGGCGTGCAGATCGAGCTATTCTCCTTTCCCGACGCGCCTCTGCGACCAAGTTATCCGGAGGCGCGGGGGCTCAGGCATCTCGCCTTTGCAGTGGAACAGATCGGCAACGCCATCGCGAGCCTGCAGGCCCGGGGAGTTCAGGTCGAGCCACTGCGGGTCGATGAGTATACCGGCCGGCGATTCTGTTTCTTTAGCGATCCGGACGGGCTGCCTATCGAGCTCTATGAGTCGCCGTCAGGCTCCGATCAGGACGCCAGCGCGCTTTGATTGTCGACGAGCCTCATCTATCCAGGATCAGCAGACCCGAGCACCAGCCAAAATCCCTGCTATTTTTGTTGGTATAACAAAGACAAATCGCACACAGTTTGATCTGACACCTTGTTGGAGGTGTGAAATGCGTTTGGAGGAAATGGAGCGGCAGCAAGCCTTATCCGGGCTCCGCAACCCCTCAGTGCTGACTATCGATGGCCATGTCATCGCAACCGACAAAGACGGTTATCTGCTCGACCACAACGACTGGTCACCACTCATTGCAGAGACCCTCGCGCAACGTGATGGTGTCACCTTGGAAGAGGATCACTGGATCCTCATCGATTTCCTGCACCGTTTTTATGCAGAGTTCGAGATTGCACCGGAGATGCCGGTGCTCGCGCGCAATCTCTGCAAAGACAAAAACGACTGCCGCTGGAGCAAAAAATATATCAACGGGCTCTTTCCAGAGGGCGCTAGATCGGTCTGTCGCTATGCAGGACTGCCGATGCCGGTGGGAAGGGGCTGCTTCTGATAGCAGCAGCGCAGATTAGGGGGCCTCTGATTAAGTCTGGACGAAGTAGATTGTGATTCAGAATTTTCAGATTCAAGACGCAAATCGCACGTAATAGCTGGCTATTGCGAAGATTTGCAACGCAGAAGCTGGATATTCTGGGCACAGGATACGAGCTCATGACTTGATCAGAGGCTCCTTATCGACAGACATACCGAAAAAGGGGCTGCTGCCTCGCATCTTGGTGACTCGATCCACTTTCATCGGGGCGTCTGCTTTTGCGTAAAAATAGCCCCCCACCCGCGGCAAATTACACGCTGCCGCCTCGGCACTTGGCGGTATCACTTCGCTGCTTACCTGCACAGGTCTCCCTGGATATGCCACTACGATTGGGTCTCACATGGCCCAGCCACGTCAATTGGAGTGACGAGATCCAGCGCCATCCCCTGACGGGAACGAAACCGTCTGCCACCCTGAACAATGATCAATCTCGATTGGCCAGACCTATCGTTAAGGCGAGTCGGAAAGCTTGCCGCCCCATCATCTCATTCACTCTTGAGGATAATCTTGACCAAACCAACCGGGGAATTGCCATGACGCCCGGCAAGTTCCCGCAGGCTCATCTGCAGACTGGTATCTATACCCTGCTCGGCAAGACGTTGAATGGCAACAGTGGTCTCGACACCAACCTCCTGACAAACCTCAGCCAGCGATTTTCGTCCCAGACCAGTGCCAGCAAAATGCGCTTCAAGTTCTTCAAGCGACAATTCCCCTAGCTGCAATTTTTCTGGCCTCTCCATATGTGGCCGGATCACTTCATAAACTGCCATCGGCGTAGTGTCATTGGCCAGAGCGATCTTCTCCAGCGACTGCCGCGCCCCCTCAAAGCGGATACCGGCTTTCTGTAATGCCTGCATCGCTACCGGCAGATCGATCCGCATACGCTTCGAGATACCGCCCAGGGAGACCTCTTCCGCATGACCGAAGGGCGGCTCCATCTCAGGTGACTTGACCCAGGCCGCCTTCAGCCAATCATTGAGACCGAATACCCAATTGACCGGCGGCAGCGCATAGATCGACATCATAATGATCACCAACGAGAGTAGCAGCGAACCAACCAGTTCCCGCTTGATCTGCAGATGCCCTTTCACCCGGTCAGCCAGGTACTTTTTGAAGGGCTTCCAGTTGAAATAGAGGTGGTAGATCCCTGTGGCGATAAAGAGACCACCAAAGATCATATGCAGATCTCCCCACTGCTCCTTGCCCAGCCCCAGAAATGACCAGTGGATCCAATAGGCGATACGCCCCTGGGGCACCACATAGAGCACAATCCCGGTCACCGTCAGAATGGCAAATGCCCAAGTTACAACAAAGGCAATGAATGCCCGACTGGACTGCTTATTCTTCAGCATGAAGCCTCCCCCCCTTGAACAACTGAAGCTATGCCCTCATCGTATAAGGCCCTCTCAAAGGTAACAAACCCAGCAGATGATGAAATTGATAAAATACGCGACATTAGCCGGCTTGATGGTGTTGGCGGCTAGCACACAGGCAGAGACCATCGCCAAGGTCAGCACCAAGTTCCGTATGCTCGGACCCAACGACAAGATAGTGATCGAGGCCTTCGATGACCCAGGAGTGGCCGGAGTGACCTGTTATCTGAGCCGCGCCAAAACCGGCGGCATGAGCGGCGCTGTGGGCCTGGCAGAGGATACCTCTGATGCCTCCATCGCCTGCCGCCAGACCGGGCCGGTGCAGCTTGCTGAGGATATCTACAACGGCCAGCGTGATGGAGAGGAGGTGTTCAAGAAACGCACCTCGATCCTCTTCAAGACGATGCAGGTAGTGCGCTTCTACGACGCCAGCCGCAACACCCTGATCTACCTCACCTACAGCGATAAGCTGGTGGATGGTTCGCCGAAAAACAGCATCACTGCCGTGCCGCTCTATCGCCCAACACCGGTAAAAAAGTAACTCAGATGGCGATGCACACCGGGCGGTTGGTTCTGACCCCGCAAGACCCGTTTTTCACCCTGCCAACTCTCGACGGCATAACAGGGTGCCTACGACAGATCGACTTCTGTGGCGAACAACTGGATCAGCGGCGCTTCCTGCTGGGCGAACGATTCTTGCAACTGGTCAGCTTCATGGGCTGCTCACCCCATATCGAGCTGGAGCCCACCGATGACGACCGCTCTTTCTGTCATCTGCAGATCCTGCCAATGGACCAACCAATCTTCCTGCAGGGCCGCAACACCAACCCTCCTCGCTGTGGCAAATGCCGGCGGCGCATCCAGGGATGGGAGAGAATAATGGAAGAGTGGCAGAAGCAACCTCAAGACTACCAGGCGACCTGCCCCCACTGCGCTCACAGCCAAAATCCTGCTCACTACCAATGGCGCCAAACGGCGGGCTCAGGCCAGCTGTTTCTCTATGTGGAGAACATCTTCCCGCAGGAGGCACAGCCCTCAGCCAGTCTACTCAACACACTGGCTGAGGCGAGCGGCGCACCCTGGCACCACTTCTTTATTCAGGATTAAGTGCCAAAACCAGAATCAGCAACTACACAGCGATTTTTACCGGCGCGTTTTGCCTCATACAGCGCCTTATCTGCCCTCGCAAAAACAGCCTCCGGCGAGTCGCCTTTGATAAAGCCACTGATGCCACAGGAGATGGTGACTGTCACCGAGCGGCTACCGGAGTGGAAACCACTCTTCTCCACCGCCAGACGCATCTCCTCGGCCACCCCTAGCGCCTGCTCCTCATCGCTGCCACACAGCAGGCTGACAAATTCCTCGCCGCCATAGCGGGCGATGAAATCGGTTTCGCGCAGCCGTTTTTTTAAATTCTGCGCGATAATGTGCAGTGTTTTGTCACCCGCCTGGTGGCCAAAACGATCATTGATCAACTTGAAGTCATCCACATCCCAGACCATCAGGGCCAACGGCGCATCGAATCGATTGAAGCGTGCCGCCTCCTGTGCCAGCCGTTCCTCGTAGGCGAGCCGATTCGGCAGTTCGGTAACCGTATCGAGCAGGGCGAGATGGTGCGCCTCGACCATGCGAAAATGGAGATCCTCCGACTCCTGCTCAAGCTCCCGCATCCGCTCCCGCAACATACGTTCGCGCTCTTCAGAGGAGGAGAAGCGCTGCTCCTCCTCCTCGAGGAAGGTGTCGATGGTCTGCTGAATACCCGACAGGTGGGACTCCAGCTCACGCTTCAGATATCCCAAATCAGTTGCCTTGGCGATCGATGCCTGCAGGCCACTGACCTGGGCGTTCACCTCAACATTCAGATTCCTCCCGCTGCTGATCACCTCTTCACGGATCGCATGAGCCTCGCGGAAGTGGGTCTCCAGGTCGTGCAGCCGCCGGGTCAGGTTCGCCAGAAATTCCTCTGCCTCATGGATCTCAACCTGGGCGTCGCTATAGGATGTGGAAGTGAGATCAAGCAGCTCCCTGAGTACACTGATCCACTCATCCTCTGCCGAATCATCATTGAGCCGCGCCTGAAAGCGAGAGATCTCTGTACTCCAGTGCCCAGGCCAGCTGCCGGCAGCAAGCAGTTCCCGCAACAGGTGGTTTGGCAACTCGCCAGGAGACGACTCACTGCTACGCTTGCTCTTGATCAGCCGGTCAAAAAAGCTATTCTGCTTCCCATCGCCGCCAATCGCGTGGCTCAGCAGCAGGGCAAGACGGTCCAACTCCTGCTCCCCGGCCGCCTGGGGATCAGCCTGCAACTGACCGAAGATCTTTTCCGCCTCGCTGGCATCCGCTTCGGAGAGGCGCAAACGGGAGGTGAGTTTATGCCAGACAACAGCAGGCGGTGCCTCATCCGGCGAACCAAGACGTATCAAGGTATCTGAAAGCTCATTCAGTTCCTTGAGCAAGTCGGGGTTGACGCCATTACGCAGCGACTCCCGGATCGATTTAAGGTATGGATCCAGATTTGGATCGAGGCCGGAGCAGGCCAGGCACAGCCGAACGATAGTTCGAGTCAACAGCGACTCTGCCTCGAGGCGTCTATCTGACTCCTGCTCGGTTTTCTTGAGCAGCTCCTCGTAGGCCTTTTTCAAATCCTTATCAACGTCCATCTTATTCTTCTGTGAAAAGAGTTCCCAAGCTTTGTAGCATTCTGCTGAAGGTTATCCAGCCCCTGCCGGAAAAGCAAAAAATGGTGCTGTCAGGCGGCTCGTGCCAGATCCACATTATCAGGCAGTTCGATCTCCAGCATGATCGGCAGATGATCGGAGTGGGTGTAGTGAAGCACCTCGGTCCTGGCGACACGCAGGCTGGGGGACGCCAGGATATGGTCGAGCTTGCGCTTGGGACGCCAGCTCGGAAAGGTGTGCAGGTTGCAGGAGGATCCCTGCAGACCGGTGGATTCCATCAGATAGGTGAATTCGCGGGAGCCACAACCGCAGTTGAAGTCCCCCATCAACACCAGATGAGAATAGTGGGAGATGACCTCGCTCACATAGGCAAGCTGACGCATCCGCGCGCGCTTGCCCAGCGCCAGATGGAGAATGCAAATGGCCAGGGGCTGCTCACTGGTCTGAAACTCGATCAGCAATGCGCCCCGTCCCGGCAGCCCCGGCAGCTGGTGCTCGGCAATCGCCGAAGGCATCAGGCGACTGAGCACTCCATTACTGTGCTGAGCTAGTTTACCGATGCGCCGATTGACCTGTTTGTGCCAGTAGGGAAAGTCGGCCTGACTGGCAAGGTATTCAGTCTGATCGATAAAGCCGCTACGAAGGCTGCCCGAATCGACCTCCTGCAGGCCGACCAGGTCGAAATCCTTGATGACCCCGGCGATGCAATCCAGATTATTCTGCCGTTCCTGATGGGGCAGGATGTGTTTCCAACTCTTGGTCACATACTCGCGGTAGCTGCTGGTATCTACCCCAGCCTGAATATTGTAGCTGAGGAGCCGGAGACGATCTTTACCGCCCTGCTCCTTGCCAAACTGATCTGCCTGATATCGCATTAGCGCAACCCTGTTTCCCTGCCAGAATATTGGCATTGTGTACCTGCAGCGATATTACGGCAACTATTCAGCATCCCTTGAGCTCTCTCCCACAGATTTCCACCATCAAAAAAGGCGGCCCAAAGCCGCCTTTCTGATGCGAGACCTGAGTCACTAACTAGCGGGACAGGCCCTGCACATACTGAGCAACTGCTGCAATCTCTTCATCACTCATGCGATTGGCCACCCCCTGCATCATTTTGCCGGTATCGTTGGTGCGTCCACCCGAACGGAAATCCTTGAGGGCCTTCTCCACATAGGGCGCATGCTGGCCGGCCAGGGAAGGAAAGTTGGCTTGCGGATTGCCTGAACCCGACGGACCGTGACAGGCCATGCAGGCCGAAACGCCGGTGGCTGCGTTGCCGGCGCGGTAGATCTTCTCACCCAACGCGACCTTGTCCGCCGCCGCAGTACCCGCGTTGCGTTTCTGTGAGGAGAAATAGGCCGCCAAGTTAGGAATATCCTGCTCTTGGATAAGAGCCGCCTGGGCGGTCATCACAGGATCTTTGCGGGCCCCGGATTTGAAGTCGGCAATCTGCCGCTCAATGTACTTCGCATGCTGCCCCGCCAGCTTCGGCCACTGCGGATTAAGGCTGTTGCCATCGGGACCATGGCAGGCCGCACAGGTTGCCGATTTAGTCTGACCTGCGGCTGCGTCACCGGCCGCCTGAGCTCCACCTGCTGCAACAGCGAGTGCGATGGAAGCAGTTACTAGCCATTTGTTCATGTTCGATCCTGCTATGTTCTTGCCTGGATTGTTCACTGTCTAACAGGCGCCAACCGTCTGCGACAGCACGCCGCACCCTCATCCGGTTCTACCTGATAACCCCAAAAAAGCTGCGGAACTATACCAGAACCCTCTAATACAGGTCAAAATGACTCAGCCGAGCTTCCTGCGCGCTTGTTAATTACCTGATCAGGCAGTAATTTGAACGAAAAATCCTGGAAAGAGCATGCAGCACCCACCATTTGACAACCGAATCAGCAAAACCTGCTACGCTATCGTATTCACTCCCAGCCGCCGGCGCAGTCGTTTCCCGGAAAACTGTGTTGAAATAAAGGAGAGCGCGAAGGCGGCATTGGAAGCTGCAGCACCTGAGCAACACCGCCACCCCGCGCACGTGATCGGCCCATCCCGCTCGTCCGAGGGTGTCCGGCTCTACTACCTGATCGACTGGCTGGACGGTAGCTGACCCCAGGCCCACGCTCACCCCAGGCGCAACCGCTTCATCTCGCTGAGCACCGTCTCCATCTCGAGCGTTTCAAAGTCGACCTGATTAAAGGTCGTGATAACACCGACGACCTCGGACCAGCCAAATCCTGCAGTCCAGGGGGAATGCTGGTAGCTGCCCTGTTTTCTACGCGCCACCGCATACATGCATCCAGGCTGGTAGAGCAGATTGTAGCTAGTCTCCTCCAGATGCTGCTGATTCAGCCACTCCCAGGCCTGCTCGGGGCAGCTGAACAACTGACACTCCAGCGGATAGGGTTCTGGCCCACCATTATGTACCCAGCGGGGATCGGCTATGGGCATCGCCGCCTGCTGCAGAAACATCTGGAAATGCAGGTGGTTGACCGAGGCATAGGCACCATAGCTATTGTAACCAAAGCCGACGCCGGATAGCGTCTCGGCCAGCGCCTCGGTCAGTCGCCAGATGTAGATATGATAAGGGTGGGAGAGAAATTGCGGTTCACGATCAAGCCGCTCAGGCACCAGCAGACCGTGCATCGGCACAAACGGAAACTTATTGTAGAGCAGCTCCACTTCCAGGCCATGCAGAGACCCAGCCCAAAACACCTCGCGCCGCAGGAAAGGTTTATTGAAGTGAAACCCCGCGGGATTGAACGACTTGTGGATGCCACTGACCTGCGCAGTCGCCATCCGTGCCGGACGGAACGAACGCAGATGGTTGAACTGCAGCGCCCAAGGGCCTTCACGACGGAAGCGGTTGAGCTGCACCCCATCGAAACCGATCGCCATCAGCTTGAGGAAGACCAACAGGTCGTCCGCCGCTCCATTGATCTCCCGGCCATTACCCAGCGCCTCCCGGCACTCCGCAGCCAGGATCTCAAAGCGCTGCCGTAGCGGCGCCTCCAGGGTAGTTAAGATCGCCTCATCGAAGACTGCATTGGCGTGGACCAGAATATAGGCGCCCAGACCAGGCTGCTGCAGCACGCCGCGCAGCCCTTCGACAAACGCTCCGGAGAAGTGATCGAAAGAGGAAAAAGGGGATTCTGGCATGCTTGCTCCGACGGCTTGAAACGCTGACCGGGGAGTGTAACCCGATTTCCCCAATCAGGTGCACGCTCACTCGATCAGCGCCAGCGTCGGATCAGTGCGACATCTTTTTATTCTGCATCATACGCATCTGCAGCTTGCGCACCGGCGCCTCCAGAGCTTTCTCTGAACCGTCGGCGAACAGCAAGGTCAGCGGAATCCGCTCACCAGGAACCAGCTTCTGCTTCAGACCGATCAACATCACATGCAGACCACCCGGCTGCAGCGCAACCTGCTTGCCCGCCGGCAGATCAATCTTCTCCACCGGCCGCATCCGCATCATGCCGCCCTCCATGGTGTGAGTATGCAGCTCAACCACCTTGGCCACCGGACTCCTCGCCCCAACCAAAGCGCTGTCTACACTGCCATGGTTTGTGAGACGCAAAAAGCTGGCAGAGTTGGGCTGGCCTGGTGGCACCCCCCGTACATAGGGGTCCTCGACCTCGACCTGATCCGCTACGGAACCGGCCCATGCAGCGGCACAGACCATCAGAAAAACAAGGCTCACGACTGTTCTGAAAATATTCACGATGACTCCTGAGAATAACGGCCACTGCCGGGAAGGGAGCGGCAATCATATGTATTTGAACCCGATTCGCCGAGGCATAATCCCCCGGCCTGTTACCTGGGCACATGATAAACATCAAGCACCCCATCAGAGGAACCTGTCACGCCCCCAAACGCACCCTTTCCGCTATTTTTTATGGCATTTGCCCTGCAATTCAGGCAAATGGCCGATCCATCAGACAAAAAAAGGGCAAAGATCTTCATCTTCGCCCCTCTATCGCAGCTTGCCGGCCGGCCTCCAATAAGGCGTGCCAGCCAACAGCATCACTGCTGCCTTACAGGCTGGAGAGCCAGTTGGCGATCTCGCGCGCCTCAGCCTCGCTGACCGTGGCCATGATGCCCTTCATCGCAGCAGTCTGACCGTTATTACGCTTGCCAGACTTGATATCCATCATCTGGTTGAAGGCGTAGTCGGCGTTCTGACCAGCCAGCTTGGGATAGACCGGCATGATCGGGGTCTTGGCATCCTGACCGTGGCAGGAGAAACAGGTCTTAGCCTTGAACAGGGCTGCACCATCAGCGGCCGCATTACCAACCACGCCCAGGGAAAGGGCAGCGACACTCAGAGACAGCGCCAGAGCTTTCATTTTCATCATCGGTAAAAGAACCTCGTGTTTCAGTTTGAGAGAGATCTGCCTGTTTACAGGGATGAGTTCGCCTCGTCCCATCGGCTCGACGGGGCAGTATATTACCACCAGATAAGATGTCCACTTAAAAGAGATTTATCAATTCATCAACCACAGCATGGGATTTCTGGCGGGCTCAATGCCCCCCTTTATCCGCCATGTGTGAGAGGTAGAGGGCCAACCCAAGCAGCGCGATCCCCCCAGCAAACTGCAGCAGATCCATTGGCGTGTTAAAACTCATGCTCAGGGCAAACTCAAAATAGCGCACCACCAGGATCATCATCACCACCTTGGCAAGGCGGCTTTTCAGATCATCCAGACTGCTGATCAGCAACACCTGCGAGGCCTGCATATTATTCTCGGCCTGATCGATCTTGCTGATAAACAGCTCATACAGACCGAGCGCGAAGATCAGCAGCACGGTTGCCAACAGATAGCCGTCGACAATCTCCACCACATGGGTCACCGAGCTGGAGCGCAACGCCACCCGTGCCGCTTCAGTCAGCTCCGGCGAGGCATAATGCAACAGATGACCGATCATGTAGACCGCATCCACCGTCGCCATATAGAACATACCCACAGCCGCTGCCAGACTGGCCACCACCGCCAGCAGCACCACCAGACGGCTGTTCCACAAAAAACTCTCGAAAATCTTCTCCACGCAATCGACTCCGGCCACCTGGGCGGCAGTTGAAAGAAATTAGGCGGATTCTAAAGACTCCCACAGGCAGGTAAAAGAGCAATGTAGCCAAAGCCGCCCCCCATGACTCTCCGTAAACCTGAATTTAGCCGCTAAATTCAATACAATGGTGGGTTTTTTGCGGAGACCTCGAATGCATGAGTTCATCCCCGGCCAACGCTGGATCAGTGACACCGAATCGGAGCTCGGCCTGGGCAGCGTCGTCAAACTCGAAGGCCGTACCGTCACCCTGCGGTTCGAGGCCAGCGACGCCACCCGCGTCTATGCGAGCGCCAACGCCCCGCTCACTCGGATCCGCTTCGACAGTGGCGACCAGGTGGAGGACCAGCAGGGTGAAGCCCTGCACATCACCTCGGTCAGCGAACAACAGGGCCTGCTCATCTATTCCGTACGACAGCAGGATGGCAACACACGCCAGCTGCCGGAGAGCGAACTCAGTCACTACCTGCGCTTCAACAAACCCCGCGACCGGCTGCTCACCGGCCAGCTCGACGCCAACCACTGGTTTGAGCTGCGCTACCACAGCCTGCACCACCAGGCACAGCTGGCAGAATCGGCCAACTACGGTCTGCAAGGCGCACGTATCGACCTGATCCCGCACCAGCTCTACATCGCCCACGAGGTGGCTGGCCGTCATGCACCGCGGGTGCTACTGGCCGACGAAGTTGGGCTCGGCAAGACCATCGAGGCCTGCCTGATCCTGCACCAGCAACTGATCAGCGGACGCACCAACCGTGCCCTGATCCTGGTGCCCTCACCGCTGCTGCACCAGTGGCTGGTGGAACTGCTGCGGCGTTTCAACCTGCACTTCAGCATCTTCGACGAAGAGCGCTGTACCGCAATCATCGAATCGGGCCAGGCAAGCAACCCTTTTCATGCCGAGCAGCTGGTGCTCTGCAGCCTCGACCTGTTCAGTCAGAATCCGCAGCGCTTCTCCCAAGCCCTAGAAGGCGAGTGGGATCTGTTGATCATCGATGAGGCCCACCACCTCGCCTGGAGCGAGGATGACCCTAGCCCCGAATACTTGCTGGTGGAGGCGCTGGCCCTCAACACCCCCGGCATCCTGCTACTCACCGCCACCCCGGAACAGCTCGGCCGCGCTGGCCATTTCGCCCGACTGCGACTACTCGACCCCGACCGCTTCCACTCTCTAGAGGCATTTCTCGCCGAAGAACAAGCCTACCGCCCCGCCGCCGAGGCGATCGACCGGCTGATGCAGCGCACCCCCCTCTCAGAAGATGCGCAGGCACAGATCCTCGACCAGTTTGGCGAAGAGGAGTGCGCCAAACTGCTGGCCATGATCAGCGACGCAGATTCTGACGAAGCGCAACGTGAGTCGGCCCGCAGCGCCCTGATCGAGCTGCTGCTCGACCGACATGGCACCGGCCGGGTGATGTTCCGCAACAATCGCGCAGGCATCAGCGGCTTTCCAGAGCGCGAATTCCACGGCTACCCGCTGCCCAACCCGGAGTGCTACGACGCGGAACAGATCGACCCGCAGCAGAGCGCCCCACCAGACGCCTGGCTCACCCCCGAGCGCATCCACGCCGCCGCCGGCCTGAAAGAGTGGTGGCGCACCGACCCACGAGTGAGCTGGCTGTGTCGCTTCCTACGCGAGAACCCAGAGCCCAAACTGCTGCTGATCTGCGCCCACGCGCAGACCGCCATCGAGCTGCAGGAGGCTCTGCGCAGCCTGGAGGGGATAGGCGCCGCCCTGTTCCACGAGGGCATGAGCATCATCGAACGCGATCGCGCCGCCGCCTGGTTTGCCGACCCAGACCAAGGCAGCCGCATCCTGCTCTGCTCAGAGATCGGCAGCGAGGGGCGCAACTTCCAGTTCGCCCACCACCTGGTGCTGTTCGACCTGCCACTCAACCCCGACCTGCTGGAGCAGCGCATCGGCCGGCTCGACCGCATCGGCCAGCAACAGACCGTGCGTGTGCACGTGCCCTATCTCAGCCCCGGCCCCCAGGAGCGGCTGGTGCGCTGGTACCACGAGGGACTCGACGCCTTCCACCACACTGTGCCCGGGGCCCACACCATCTTCAGCCAGCTCGCACCGGCACTGCAGCAGGTACTGGAGGAGGACGAAGCCGAAGCGGAACTTGAGCCACTGCTGGCGGCCACCGCTGAGCTGCGCCAGCAGACCGCGCAACGCCTGCAGCAGGGCCGCGACCACCTGCTTGAGCTGGCAGGCTGCCGTCAGCCCCTCGCTGACCAGATCGTGCGGCAGATACGCAGTCTCGATAGCTCCTCCAGGCTCTACGAATATTGCGAGCGGCTGTTCGGTTGCTTTGGCGCAGAGGTCGAACCCCTCGGCAACGGCTTTGTACTTCGTCCTGCTGAGCAGATCAGCAACAACCGCCTGCCTGGCCTACCAGACGACGGTCTGACACTGACATTCGACCGCGCCGATGCACTGGCCCACGAAGACCGGCAGTTCCTCACCTGGGAACACCCCATGCTGCGCGAGGCGATGCAGCAGGTGATCAGCCAGGAGAGCGGCAACAGCAGCGCCATCGCGCTGCGCCATCCAGAGATGAAACCCGGCCAGCTGCTGATCGAGGCGCTGTTCCAGATCGAGTGCATCGCCCCGGCCGAACTGCAGGTGGGGCGCTTCCTGCCGCCGCAACTGATCCGGGTGCTGGTCAACCCGCAGGGCGAACGCCTCGACCAGCAACTCACGATAGATCAGATCGCCCAACAGGGTGAGCCGCTGCCGCCCCAGTCCACCGCACCGGTGCTACGCCGATTTCGCAAGGAGATTCTGGAGTTGATCAGCGCCGCTGAGAAGAGCGCAGAAAAAGAGCTTCGACCGAAGGTCAAACAGGCGCTCGACAATATGATGGAGCGCTTCACCGGGGAGATTCAGCGTATGATCGCGCTGCGCAAGCACAATCCATCGATCCGCCGGGTGGAGATTGAACTGCTGCAGCAACAGGGGCTGACGCTGCATCAGCAGATCCAGGGGGCGCGGCTGAGGATGGATGCACTGCGGTTGATCGTCACCCTGTGACAGCAAGCCCTACGCTCCGCAGTTTGCAGCAAGTGTGCCCTTCCCGCGGAGCTATGGGCAGTAATATGCCCATAGCCATGATGGCCACCGCTGTCGATTCAGGGCTCAGCGAAGATCCCGCTGATCTCATCCTCCGTCAGCGCCCGATAATTTCCGGGAGACAGATCAGGGTCGAGCTGGAGCGCACCAATCCGTTCGCGGTGCAGCACCACTACCCGATTCCCCAGCGCAGCGAACATCCGCTTCACCTGATGATAGCGGTCTTCGGTGATAGTGAGACGGCAGGAGTTCGATGACACCAGTTGCAGCTGCACCGGCTTGGTGGGACGAGCCTCGCTACACAATAGAATACCCTGACGAAGGCGCTCAGCATCCCGCTCTGACAGCGACTCGGCCAGGGTGACAAGGTAGCGCTTGGAGCACTTCCGTGCCGGTGCAAGGATACGATGGGACCAGGCACCATCATCCGTGATCAGCAACAGACCGGTGGTATCGATATCGAGCCGACCGACGAAGTGGAGACCCATAGCAGTCGCCTCATCCAACAGATCGAGCACGCCAGGATGAAGCTCCGGCTCGGTTGAACAGACATATCCTTCAGGTTTGTGCAGCATGAAATAGCGCGGTTCGTGCCGCGCCACCAATCCGCCATCCAGCGACACTGCCGCGGCCTCCATGACATTCAACGACGGCTGTTTCTGCGGCTCTCCATCCACCGACACCCGCCCGCCACAGATCGCCTTCTGCGCCTGGGAACGGGTCAACGTGGTGACGTTGCTCAGATAGCGGTCGAGCCTCATCAGTTTTTCTAGTGCAGGCGGTACTTATGCACTTTAATCTCAATCAGAGCCGGCCCACGCATTGGCTTTCCATTGGCCAACCGGGGGTGTCACTCGCCGATACGAAGTAAAGACCAAACCGTTGCTCGCCTCATGGGCCAAAACCACATGGGCCGCCTTAGTTTGAGGATGTGGAAGGCGAGTTCGACACACGATCGGACCTTAGTCTTGAGCGTTTCAATCTCTTCCGCCAATCAGCGCATCTCGCTGCCTTGTTAAAGTTTCCTTACTTAGTTGCATCGCATAGCGATGTTCCAGGTGAGGTCTTCTCTTTGAGCGCCTCACGCTTGTTCGCCCCGTGTAGCCGGCATCGCCCCAGATTGATTCTGCCCTACTCATCCCACTATTGCCGAAAAACAGCAAGGCCGGCGAGATGCCGGCCTTGCTGTACTATTCACCGCTCAGGCGGTTCAAGCGAGGTCAAACCCCAAATACAAACTTCGGCCGCAGCCACTTCACTAGCAGCGGCAGCAGGGTCAGGGCGGTCACCACATCAATCAGCAGAGCCTCACTGATATAGACACCCAGCCCCCAGGTATTGGCCAGGTCGGTATTGAGCAACGGGATAAAACAGCCCAACAGCACGATCACCGAGATGATCACCGCCGATCCGGTCGTGTTGAGCGTGTTCTCCAACGACTGCTCCCAATTGCCTGCGGTGGCCTGCATCTCCTCGCGCAATCGCGAGATCATATAGATGCCGTAGTCGATACCCAGCCCCATGGCGATACTCAGTGCCACCTGCAGATGGAACGCCAGGTTGCCCGACCAGTTCTCCACCCGGGTCATGTAACCACCCAGCCCATACTGGGCATAGAGGGTGATGAAGAGCATCACCATCAGGATCACCGAGACCACCACGGAACGGAAGATCAGGGCTGCGATGACGAACACCGCAGCGGCGGTCAGCAGCGGTCCCGCGAGCCAATTGTCAACAGCCACTTCGCGAGTCGCCTCGGTGGCACCGAGAAAACCGCCAACCGCCGGACGGATATAATCCGGGCCATCCACCGAGAGTTCGTTGGTGTCACTGGAGAGATCATCCACCGGACCGGCGCGCAGACCGAAGTTGACCTTGCCAAAGCCCGAATCATTCTTGTGGTCCTCGATGTACTGCTGGATATCCATGGTGACCTGATGGGTCTCCTTCGGATCCATGGTGTTGATGAAGCCCATCACCACGCCCTCGTTCCAGTTCGACATGACGAAGGAGTCCATGTCGCCCTCATCGGTCATGGTCTCCAGCAGTCCGTTGTAGAGCTGTACGATCTCGTCACCGCTGCGGTCATCATCCGGATCTATGGAGCGCAACTTGGCATCGCTCGGGATATAGAGATCCTTCAGCTGCGGTTTCTCGCCCGGCTCGGCGGTCAGTAGCATGTTGATCAAGCGGATGTACTGAGCGTAGGAGCCGGTAAAGCCGATGAACGGATGGGCCCGCATCCACTCCTCCATCGCCTCGATGTCAGCCAGCACCTCGGCATCGTTGAAGATGCCCTGGGCGCCACAGGGATCAGGATCCCAGCAACCCAGCTCGGCCTCGTACTTCTTGCACTGAGCCAGCTTCTCGGCGGGCTCCTCGATATCGTAGAGCTCTTCCGGGAAAGGCGTCTCGGTACAGAGCTCAGAGACCGGCGCCTTGCCCCGGATCGGGATCGAGACCGAGATAACACCGGGCATTATCTGGTTCAGGCGTTCTAGTTGCTGGATCGTGATCGACTGCTCTTTGAAGGCGGCACGGGAGTAGTTGATACCCTTCTCCACCCCCGGCATCAGATCCTCTGAGGTACCGTTCAAGATATCGGTCTCATAGGTGGACCAGCCGATAACCACCGCCACAAAGCCGATCGGCAACCATTTGCCCGGCCCCGCCAGCAGGTTAGTGATGGCGCCACCCACCTTATGCTCCCAGGCGCGCTCACCTCCTTCGTCCATCTGCGCATTGCTGCCGGGAAAGGTGATCATCAGCAGGGGGATCAGGCTGGTGGTGGTAAACAACAGCGTCAGCATGCCAAACATGCCAAAGTAGGCGTAGGCCTTGTAGAAGGAGATATCCACCGTGGCCAGGGTGGCAAAGCCCACCATGTCGGTGATGATGGAGAGGGTCGCCGGGACAATAGTGTGTGAGATGGCGAGCCGCGCCGCATCCTCGCAGCTCCCCCCCTTCGCCTGCTCCTGCATGAAACGCCGGGTCACCTGCACCGAGTGCCCTATGCCGATGGCAAGCAGCAACATCGGCGTCAGCACCATCATGGTGGTCAGTTTGAAGGAGGAGAAACCCATCACTCCCAGGGTCAGGATGATGGTGGAACCGACGCCGATCATCGGGAACAGCGCACCGCGCCAGTTGCGGAATTCGAACCAGAGCGCAGCTACCACGATCGCCAGGGAGATGACAAACAGCCACCACTTATTGACTAGATCGGCAAGCATCCAGGCGAGGAAGTAGGGCTCGCCGGCAACCAGCAACTCGAAGCGATCATCCTCGCCATATTCGTCCATCATGGCACGCACCGAGCGCACCCAGGGGAGGTAGATCTCCTTCACGTCATCGGTATAGTCACCGATGATATAGAGCGACTTAGCAGTGCAGTTCTTTGTATCCCTGTCGCTGAACTCACACTTGTTGCCGGCGGCATCCTCAAAGCCTATCAGCATCGGACCCATCACCGGATTGCCCTCGATGCCCTCCTTGAGGAATGCCAGCTGTTCGGCGGCCACAGCGGAGTCTTCACTGATACCCTCGGTGGGGATCAGGCGCTTGAACACCAGACCGTTCTCGTCCGCCCCCATAAACTTGATCTTCTTCGCAGCGATGTCGATGAAGTTCGAGGCGCGCGCCGTGGGCAACTCCACCAGCCGGGTGTGGATCTCCTGCACCTTGTTGATGAACCACCCCTGGTAGACGTCACCCTCCTTGACGCGCAGGGTGAAGACCATCAGATTGCCCATGCCAAAGTTATGCTCGGCATAGAGGTTGGTCGCCACATAACGATTGCTCGGCGGCAGCAGGGTATCTGGATCATTGCGCATATCCAAATTCTTGATCTGCAGAGCAGTAATCACGGTAACAACCAGCAACAGCAGCATCAGCGGCCAGCGGAAGCGGATGACAAAATCGGCGTAACGTTCCGCCCAGTGGTTGTTAGCTGATTGGCTTGCGGGGGTTTCGCTCATGACACTTGGGACTCCATGCCGAGAGTAGAAAAGAGAGCGAGGATGGAGGGCATTCCAACGGAATGCCCCTCCATCCTCATCAGCGGATTTCGATGCTCAACCCGGATCAGTCGAACAGGTACTTCACTCCCAGCTGGAAGTTGGATGACTTGTCGAACTGGCCAAAGGTGGTGTCTTTGTCACCCCAGTAGTGGTTCCACTCAGCAGAACCGATCAACTCGTCGGTGAAGGTGTACTCCATATCGAGCCGGTTCCACCAGCCACCGCCCTCTTCATAGATGGTGATGTTGTTCCAGCGGTGCTCCTGCGAGTCACCAAACGGCTTGGAGAAGAAGAGCGAGTAGAACTCTTTGAACTCATGTCCCTTGTTCAGGCCGTTATCCAGGTTCATGGTAGCCATGTCACCGGTGTAGCGGGAGCAATCGTAGCTGTTGCCCGCCTGGGTGGTACAGGTGCGCGTCTCCTCGATAAAGTCCATGTTCCAGAACTGGATAAACTGGGCACTGACCAGCATGTTGGTCAGCACGGTGATATCCGCACCCAGCACATACTTAAACATGTCCGCCTCTTCCATGCGCAGGGAGTTGGTCAGGTCACCAATCCCCAGCAGGCGCCGATCCACCACCGGCTGCATCTCATCCTTGTTGTAGAGAAACTCGCCGCGCAGCACGATGGCACCCATCGCCCCGGTGTCCATTGCATAGTCGAACGAGGTGCCGAGACTGTGGATGCGGTTCAGCTTCTCCGTCATCACCATCTCCACCGGATTGGTGTTGGTGTTGGTGGCAAAGGTGGTTGGGTCGATCGCACCATAGTATTCGCCAGCTGCATTGTGCAACAGGATGGAGACCGAGTTTGAACCATCAGCCGCAAAAGAGTTGGGGATCTGATCAGGCGTCAGATCGGTAGCTGGATTGGGCGCTTGAGCACCAGTAGCAGGGTCAATCAGCATCGCCTGGGCGCGCTGCACCGACAGAGTCTCCTTGGTGACCGCATCACGCCAACTCATCTCCACATAGGGGTTGGAGTCGTAGTGATAGAAGTAGTTGAAGGAGTAGTTAAAGCCACCATCGGTGCTGCCGCGATAACGTGCGCCAAAGTTGGCATCCAGATCGTTCGGATAGTCACGCTCATAGACTGCACCGGCGCTGTTACCGGTCGCACCCGCCCCGGAAAAGGAGTTAAAGGTGGAGAAAGTAGCGTTGGCCATATACTCGAACGCTGATGAAGCCTGACTGACATCCCAGGTCACATCAGTTGGCAACTGCCCGGTGACACTGGTCAGATTGGTGACCCAGAAGTTGCCGTTGGGATCAACCGCCACGGTCGGATCGGTCAGACCAAACTGGGCGATCTGGTTGAGCATCACACTGCCTGACGTGCCACTGCCGATCGGGTCCGGGTTGCTGGCAAAACCGTCCACACTCAGGCCGGCGAAACCCACCAGGCCGCTCGCCATCGGCACACCGCCGGTCAACATGCCAGCCTGGGCTGCATTGTTGAAGCTCTGCGCCGTCGCTGCTAGACGCGGGGTAACGTTGAGGAAGCCATTGACCTTGCCAGTGATCGAATCGACGCCCTTCATCAGGAACGGATGCTCGGCATCTCCATCCGCATTCAGTCCGGGGATCTTGTTCTCCTCAACCTGGGAGACGATCAGCTGGATGTTGCCGTTCTCACCCACGTTACGTTCCGCATTGATCATCCAGATCGGGATGCGTGAGTCTTCCATCGCATTCTGGTTGAGTTCGCGGTAATCGGTAGGATTAATGATATCGAGCAGCTTCATACCATCCGCGGTACCCCACACCACCTGCTGCTTACCAAGGCGTAGATCCCAACCACCAACGCCGGTGTCCACGTAGAGTTCACGGAACCAGTCGTTCTGGGTATAGCTCTCGTGGCTCTTATAACCGTCGACCCCTTCAGTGTCGTAGATCAGGTTGAGTTCGCCGTGCCAGCTGCTCTCTTCACCGAGATCACCATTGAAGAAGATCCGCGCGGAGTTCTCGAATTTCATCAGGTCGCCGGCGCTATGCTCTGTTGTATCGAGCATGCTGGAGGCCTGACCGGTACGTTGCCCGCTTTTGGTAAAGACCGCGGTCTCATTCTTCAGATAGCCGCTAACTTCGATCTCCGCCACTGCCACCCCAGGCAGCACCAACGCAAGCAGCATGGATTGATAAATCACTGATCGCTTAAACATTTACATACTCCTCCCCCGGCCCCATGGACCCCGCCTAGCGGCTTCCCCTTTTGTCCGGTTGGAATCTGGTTAAACTGCAGGCTGCCGTTGCGGCAGCCCAAAAAAGAGGGGCAATCGCCCCTCTAACTTGGTTGATTATTACCGCTTGATCTTGCGCAGGGTCTTTTCCGACCACTTGCTCGGCTTCCAGTCGTGGTTGAACTCCACCACTTCATCCGGAATCACCGCCCAGGTCTCATGGCCGCTAGCGAAAGTCTTTCCGTACCAGTAGGCCCAGGACTGCGCGCGCGCGTCATCCTGACCGAGGCTGACCCAATCACGATCGATTACCTTGATCTTCTCGCCATCTTTGAAAAACTCGGTGCGATAGTCGGCAAAGGTCTTGGTATCAACATAGCTGACACGGTAGTCATACCACCAGTTCTGACGCTTGGTGGTACTCTTCAGCTTGTAGACCTGTTTGCCCTTGTGTTTGCAGGACGCAGCGGGGGGATTGGGCAGATACTTGACCTTGACATCCGGAATAGAACCCAGGCAGTCGTTGAATTCTTCTTTGCCCAGCAGTTCATGGGTCTCGTCCTTCGGCTTGCGCAAGGTGACATCACCGAAAGTAAAGTCGGTACCGCCCCAGGCATCATCATGGGCCGGCTCGGCAAAACGACGAATCTTGCGTAGCGCAGGCAACCAGATGGAGTAGGACTGACTCTTGTTGTCATCCACATAGTCGGTGATCAGCATGCCGGTGCCTCTCAGCTTGCCGGAGCGGAAGATCGCCAAGTCCATGGCGTTGATCGCGCTGTCGCGGTAGTCGTTATTGAGGTAACGTTCCAGGGCGATGGTGGTGGGCTTCTTGCCGGCAGACTTGTTGATCAGCACGGTCATCGTCTTGCCTTTCTTGGTGATGCCGTAGTTTTTCATCGCATAGAAGTGGTTGACGAAATAGACCTGATCGGCGATTTCGGCGGCACTGGGGGTTCCCGAGGGAATGGCCAGATCCTTGGACACCCCGGCAGCGACATGAGTGGAGATAAAAAAGGGAATCGCCGCGGCCGCGGCAACAAACTTACGCAAGTGCATCTTTGAAGATCCTCCTAAGCGGTGCTACTACTGCGCGTCCATCAGATAACTTTTTTAGGTTATTCTTATATGGAACGCATTATTCTAATGGCCGGTATTAATATCAAACATCCCCTTGCAACCGCAATAAGGGAAAACCGCTACATAGGCCAGCTTTTGCCTCTGCAGTCGCCCTCGCATATCGTGATTCCAAACTCTTCAGGGCAAAAAAAACCCCGCTCTGCGGCGGGGTCCGTTTGGTGCATCAGCTCGCCGGGTGGGCATCCGGCCGGCCGATAGCAAAATAACTTAGGCCTGCTCGCGTCACAGTCTCCGGCTCAAACATATTGCGTCCATCGAACACCGCCGGGCTCCCCAGAGTCTCTTTGATACTGTCAAAGTCGGGACTGCGGAACTGGGTCCATTCAGTCATGATGATCAGGGCCTCCGCACCCTGCAGGGCATCTTGGGCGCTCTCACAAAAGGTCAGCTCATCGCGTTCACCATAGATACGGCCCGCCTCCTCCATCGCCACTGGATCGTAGACCCGCACCGAGGCACCCGCCTCCCACAGCGACTCCATCATCACCCGGCTGGAGGCCGCACGCATGTCATCCGTATTGGGCTTGAAGGCCAGGCCCCAGAGAGCGAATGTCTTGCCTTTCAGGTCCCCATCAAAATAGCGATTCAACTTATTGAAGATGACCCGCTTCTGATCGCTATTGACCGCTTCGACGGCAGTCAACAGACGTGGATTGTAGCCAACGCTCAACGCCGTCTTCTCCAGCGCCTGTACATCCTTGGGAAAACAGGAGCCGCCGTAACCGCACCCTGGGTAGATGAACTGATAGCCGATGCGCGGATCAGAACCGATACCGATACGCACCTTCTCAATATCCGCGCCCAGCAGGTCGGCGATATTGGAGAGTTCGTTCATGAAGCTGATCTTGGTGGCAAGAATCGCGTTGGCCGCATACTTGGTCAACTCGGCGGAGCGCACATCCATCACCATCACGCGCTCGTGATTGCGATTGAACGGCGCATAGAGGGCGCGCAGCAGCTCACCGGTACGGGGATTATCGGTACCCACAACGATGCGATCGGGACGCATGAAATCATCGATCGCCGCACCCTCTTTGAGGAACTCCGGATTGGAGACCACATCATATTCGATCTCGACGCCACGTGTCGCCTGAACCTCGCGTATCGCCTCACACACCTTGTCGCCGGTACCAACCGGCACGGTAGACTTGTCGATGATGACACGATACTCGGTCATGTGCTCCGCGATGCTGCGCGCCACGGCCGTCACATACTGCAGATCGGCGGAGCCATCCTCATCCGGCGGAGTGCCCACCGCGATGAACTGGAACAGCCCGTGCTCGACGCCCTTTTTTGGATCGAGCGTAAAGGCAAGACGCCCCGCCTCGCGGTTGCGCTTAACCATCTCTTCAAGGCCCGGCTCATAGATCGGGATGCCGCCACTGTTGAGCATATCGATCTTGGCCGGATCGACATCCACACACATAACATCATTACCGACCTCAGCCAGACAGGCGCCCGTGACCAAACCGACGTATCCACTTCCGAAGATCGTAACTTTCATTTATTCAAGACTCCATTAAACCTTAAGATTACAGGCCCAAGCCGGACTGACTTCAAATTTGGCCGGAGATTGCTGCCGTTCTACAAGAAAGGCCGGATGCTACCAGAGTTCAAATCAATTTCCCTAACCAATACTGGAGTTACGAGAATCCCCTTTGAAAACGGCACCCTGGCGCAACCCAGCCCTTGAACTGAAGACAATGATATTACACAATCCCGCATTCCGTTCGCCAAAACCCAATACCCGAATCAACTCCCGATGCCAATACTCGCCCTGGGCCTTAACCACAAAACCGCGCCGGTAGAGGTCCGCGAACGGATCACCTTTGGTCCCGATATCATAGCCGGCGCTCTGCGCAGCCTGCTCGAGGCCGCCTCGGTGGAGGAGTCGGTGATCCTCTCCACCTGCAATCGCACCGAAGTCTACTGCAGCATCAACGACACCGAAAAGGGCTCGGTGGCCGACTGGATCAGCGACTTCCACGGCCTCGACAACGGCAAGGTCAGCCCCTACCTCTACAGCCACATGGATGCCGATGCAGTGCGCCACCTGATGCGTGTCTCCTGCGGCCTCGACTCCCTGGTGCTGGGCGAACCGCAGATCCTCGGACAGGTCAAATCGGCCTTCCAGACCGCCGCCAGCGCCAACGCCACCGGCAAGATGCTGAGCAAGCTATTCCAACACGTGTTCTCGGTCTCCAAGCAGATCCGCACCGATACCGCCATTGGCAACAGCCCAGTGTCAGTTGCGTTTGCCGCAGTCAGCCTGGCGCGCCAGATCTTCAGCGAGCTGGAGGAGCAAACCGCGATGCTGATCGGCGCCGGCGAGACCGTCGAACTGGCCGCCCGCCATCTGCATCAGAACGGCATCGGCCGCATCATCGTCGCCAACCGCACTGTCGAGCGCGCCCACAGCCTGGCCGCCCAGTTCGACGGCTACGCCATCGCCCTGACTGAGATCGGCAACCACCTGGCGGAGGCCGACATCGTCATCTCCTCCACTGCCAGCCCGCTGCCGATCCTCGGCAAAGGCACCGTCGAGCGGACCCTCAAGGAGCGCAAACACCGCCCCATATTTATGGTCGACATCGCCGTGCCGCGGGACATCGAACCCGAGGTCGCCGATCTGAGCGACATCTACCTCTACACGGTGGACGACCTAGACGAGGTGATCGAAGAGAACAAACGCTCACGCCAAGAGGCGGCACTACAGGCCGAGGAGATCATCGACCAGCATGTCGAGGCGTTCATGGGCTGGCTGCGCTCCCTCGACGCAGTGGAGCTAATCCAGGGGTACCGCATCCAGGCCGAACAGCTGCGCAATGAGACCTTGAAGAAGGCCCTGCAACAATTGAAGAAGGGCAAATCGCCAGAGGAGGCACTGCAGTTCCTCGCCCACACGCTCACCAACAAGCTGCTGCACACCCCCAGCGCCCAGCTGCGCCAGGCCGGCTTCGACGGCCAAATCGAACTGCTAGAGGCCGCCAACACTCTGTTTCAACTAAAAAAGCCTACGAATCGTCCATGAAACCCTCCCTACGGGGCAAGCTGGAGCAGATCGCCGACCGTTTCGAGGAGATCACCGCCCTGCTGGCCGACCCCGAAGTCCAAAACGACCAGAACCAATTTCGCAACCTCAGCCGAGAGTACGCCCAACTCGAGCCGGTGGTGGAGAGCTACCGGCACTTCAGCCAGGCAGAGGCGGATATCGAGTCGGCACAGGAGATGCTCGCCGACCCGGAGATGGCCGAGTTGGCTGCCGAAGAACTGGCAGAAGCAGAGCACACCCGGGACCTCCTCGAACCGGAGCTGCAGCTGCTGCTGATCCCCGCCGACCCCAACGACCAACGCAACATCTTTCTCGAGATCCGCGCCGGCACCGGTGGCGCTGAAGCGGCGCTGTTCGCCGGCGACCTCTACCGCATGTACCTGCGCTACAGTGAAACCCTGGGCTGGCAGACCGAGACCATCAGCGAGAGCCCAGGCGAGCACGGCGGCTACAAGGAGATCATCTGCCGCATCAGTGGCAACGCGGTCTACTCACGACTGAAATTTGAGTCGGGTGCACATCGGGTACAGCGAGTGCCAGAGACCGAATCCCAAGGGCGCATCCACACCTCCGCCTGCACCGTCGCAATCCTGCCCGAAGCCGACGCCATCGATGAGGTCGAGATCAACAGTAACGACCTGCGCATCGATACCTATCGAGCCTCCGGCGCCGGCGGCCAGCACGTCAACAAGACCGACTCCGCGGTGCGCATTACCCACCTGCCCACCGGCATCGTGATCGAGTGTCAAGACGAACGCTCACAGCATAAGAACAAGGCCCGTGCCATGTCGTTGCTATCGGCGCGCCTGCTCTCCCAGGCCCAGGAGGCGCAGAGCAGCGCCCAGGCGCAGAACCGCAAACTGCAGGTCGGCAGCGGCGACCGCTCGGAGCGCATCCGCACCTACAACTTCCCGCAGAACCGCCTCACCGATCACCGCGTCAATCTGACCCTCTACAAGCTCGATGAGATCATGGCCGGCGGCCTGGAGCAGGTGATCGATCCGCTGCTGCGCGAGTATCAGGCGGAACAGCTGGCGGCGATGGGCGAGGCGTGACCAGTCTGCGCGAGGCGCAGCAGCAAGCAGGCGCCCGGCTTCGCGTCCTACCCCACGCCGAGGCCGAACTTGAGGCCGCGCTGCTGCTCTGCCATCTGCTCGACAAGCCGCGCAGCCACCTTTACGCCTGGCCCGAGCAGGAGCTCACAGCCAACCAGATGCGGCAATTTTCACAGCTGCTGGAACGCCGCCTCAGCGGCGAGCCGCTAGCCTACATCCTTGGCCTACGTGAATTCTGGTCGCTGCAGCTCGAGGTCAATCCAGATACCCTGATCCCCCGCCCGGAGACCGAGCTACTGGTGGAGATCGCACTGACCCATCTCGACGACAGCCAGGCCAGCCGCATCGCCGATCTCGGCACCGGCAGCGGCGCCATCGCCCTGGCGATCGGCCGCGAGCGCCCCGACTGTCACATCGACGCCACCGATCTCAAACCGCAGACGCTGCAGACCGCGCGCAGCAATGCCCAGCGCCTCGGCATCGGCAATCTGGAGTTCCACCTCGGCAGCTGGTACTCCGCACTGCCACGCGGTGCGCACTACCGACTGCTGCTCAGCAACCCACCCTATATCGCCGATGACGACCCCCATCTCTGCCAGGGAGATCTGCCCCGCGAACCCCGCGCCGCGCTGGCCTCAGGGCCAGACGGCCTACAGGCGATACGTCAGCTCTGTGCCGACGCCCCAGCCCACCTCGAAGCGGGGGGCTGGTTGATCTTCGAGCACGGCTTCGAGCAGGGAGCTGCAGCCCGCTCACTGCTGCAGCAGGCCGGCTTTGTCGAGATCCAGACCCACCAGGATCTGGCCGGGTTGGATCGTGTCACTGAGGGATGTCTGCCTGCGCCTGCCCAAGCGGTGAGTCAATGAGGATTCTCAAGATGCGACCAGTAACGCTTGCATATTCACCCACTTTCGCTAGGATTAATTCCCATGGAGACGGGGAGCCCAGAATTCACCAAGCACCGGGAGATCCACTTCGTCGAGTTGCACCCGGACCCCCAGCAGGCGCAAACTGCCGCACTGCTGCTGGCTGACGTAGAAGGCATCGACCGCATCGAGCCGGTCGCACCATCCCACCTCCGCATCAGCTACAACTTGCTGGAAGTCTCGCTGGAGCAGATCGAGATTGGGCTCACCGAAGTCGGCCTGCACCTCGACAATCGCCTCTATTTCCGCCTCAAACGGGCCCTCTACTACTACACGGAAGAGACCCAGCGCAGCAATATGGGCTGCTCGCGCAGCGACTCCAAATGCACCCGTCGCATCTTCGCTGAGCGCTACCAACGCCAGGACCACAGCTGCCGCGACCATCGCCCGGAACACTGGCGTCGTTACCTCTAACCTCCCATCCAAATCACCTGATGCATTCTCCTCACCTTTTATTTAAGGTGGCGCTTCCATGCAAACAAAGAACACGATTCGATGAATGACGATCAGTTGCTGCGCTATAGCCGCCAGATCATGCTGCCGAGCATCGGTATTGAGGGGCAGCAGCGGCTACTTGAAAGCCGGGTGTTACTGGTCGGGCTTGGCGGACTGGGCTCGCCGGTTGCTTTGTATCTGGCAGCCGCCGGCGTCGGCCAGCTGGTGCTGAGCGACTTCGACAAGGTCGATCTCAGCAATCTGCAACGCCAGATCGCCCACACCACCGACGCCATCGGTGAGCTCAAGGTGGAGTCGGCCCGCCGCGCGCTGCTGGCTCTGAACCCTGAAATTCAGATCGAAACCATCGACCGGATATTGCAGGAGCAGGAGCTGGAGCTGGAGGTGCAAAAGGCCGATCTGGTGATCGACGCCAGCGACAATTTCGCCACCCGCTTCGCCATCAACAGCGCCTGCCAATACCACGCCACACCGCTTGTGTCAGGTGCAGCGATCCGCATGGAGGGCCAGGTCAGCGCCTTCTCCGGCCAGCCGGGCGGCCCCTGCTACCGCTGCCTCTATCCAGAGGAGGGCCAGGTCGCCGACACCTGCTCAGAGAACGGCGTACTGGCACCGCTGGTCGGGATCATCGGCAGCATTCAGGCTACCGAAGCGATCAAGATCCTGACCGGGGCGGGCACGCCACTGTTTGGCCAACTGTTGATCCTCGATGCACTGCACATGCAGTGGCGTAGCCTCAAGCTCAAGCCCGACCCACGCTGTCCTATCTGTAGCGACGACCACCACTAAATGGCGAGCCGCCGCGTTAAAGCCATCCGCCGCCCCGACTGGGATCTCGCACTGCCGGGATTGAGCCTGCTGACCGCCTTCATCACCTTACTGCCAGGACAGACCCAGCAATGGCTCCGCTACGAACGCAGCCTGATCGAATCCGGCGAGCTCTGGCGGCTGCTGACAGCCCACCTGACCCACCTCAACTGGTCGCACCTGCTGCTCAATCTGCTGACACTCTGGCTGATTCGTCTGCTGTTTCCCCGTAGCCCAACACTGCAACCGATCAGTTTTCTCTGGCTCGCGCTGGCCACCTCATGCGGGCTATTTGTTCTCAATCCCGACCTTCAATGGTACCTAGGGCTCTCGGGAGTGCTGCATGGCTATCTGGCCTGGGTGGCACTCCATCTACTTCGCCATGCCCAGTCAGGAGGCGGGTTGCTGGCCGCCCTGTTGCTGGGCAAGCTGGGTTGGGAGCAGCTGCTTGGACCGATGCCAGGCAGTGAGGCGATGATCTCAGCGAACGTCGTGGTCGACGCACACCTTTACGGCAGCATTGCCGGCGCCTTACTATGGGCGGCACAACCTAAAACTATTGAATGACTCTGAGGTAGCCGGGTGATTCGGACGATACTGCTCTTCCTGTTAACGTTTCTGATCCTTCATGGCTGCCAAGAGGGGGAGCAGATCGACCTCTCAAACCTCCCCGCTGAAGAGCAACAGGCGCTCACCGCTTTGGCATGGCTGAAAGGAGCCGATGCAGAGCGCGACGCACAACAGGCATTTGCCCGGGGTGACTTGCGGCTGCTCGCCATGGCGACCCGAGGAGCCAGCATGCCAGGCATTCCCACTGAGCTGGCATCAAAGGCAAAGTCTGTCTGCGGCATACGATATCTGGAAGGTTCCACCGATGCGGTCGTGAGCGATATGCATCTGAAACTACTGCAAAAGGCAGAAAAGTATGCTGCAACCTACAACGGAATCATGCTCCAGCACTGCATGAAGTAGGCTGCCGCAGCCAGCCGGCCAACCCCCAGCTGCCTGCCAGCAACAACATCAGCGGCATCCAGAAGAGCCCCCCTCCACCCCCTTCGCTTCGACCCGCCTCAGCGCCAGCACCAAGTGCGTCAGACGCATCGCTAAACTGCGCCCCATGCTCCAGCGTCGTGCCATCTGTGGCCTTGCAACGGCTCGCCACCGGCACACCATTACCCTGCACCTCAATCGAGAGACCCTCGGAGAGGGTAAAAAAGATATTGTCACTACAGGCGAGGCGCACCCTTGCACGATCGATCTGCAGGTCCGGCAGGGTCACCATGGCGCTGCCAGCAGCATTGGCAAAGCTCCCCAGAATCAGCTCCGGTAGATCTGTGCCATCGCAGTAGCTGGCATAGTCGCTACTGAGTGATAACAGCTCCACCGTCATATTGCCGCAGATCGCCGTAGTGTTAGTCGACCATTCCAGGCTGTATGTGCCGTCCCCCATCAACGATGCCCCCGACACCAGCTCACCACCGGTAATCTCCAGCGGCCCAGACGCGTTATCCACACTGATCCGCACATCATCCGCGGCAACCCCGGAATTGCCATCACGCACCGTCAGGCGAAAGTTCATCACACGAGCACTGGCTGGCAGGGTTTCACCCTTGGCGCTGGTCGAGTCGTTTTCATCCAGCCCCAACAGCAGCTGACTGATGCGGGGGAAGATGCGCTCACCACTGCTCTTGGGCAGAAATGAACGAAACAGGGGATTGTTACCACTGACCGGATCTGCGCCGAGATCGCTACCCAAGGTCTCCGGAGAGGTCACCGCCCCTCGATCAAGCCCATCCCATTGAAAGGAGAGTTCATCACCATCCGTATCGTTTGCCGCCCCCAGCAGCCTGAAGGGGGTCTGCCTGGGGATGATGTAATCAGCTCCCGCATCGACGCTGGGCGGCGTGTTGCCGGTGGCAACCAGTGTGCCGCAGCTACCGCCGGATGCCACATAATCATTCACCTGCTGGATGCTCCAAGCGTGAAAGGTCGCATCGGTGTTGTATTGCAGATTCTCCGCGCCACAGATGCCCGCATAGGCCATGATGGTGGTGCCGCTGCCAGGCTCTACCGCACTACCCGCCACCCGCTGGGCACTAATGCAGGCCCCATCTGAGCCATTAAAGGTGTGATCGGCGGCAAACTGATGCCCGATCTCATGGGCAACAAAGTCGATAAAAAAAGACTCGCCGCTCGGATTCCGCCTGCCACTCACCCCCTTCGCCTTCTGATGGGGCGAACAAGCGCTCGGCACCACCGCGATACCGCCCCCATAGGTACTGAAGACATGCCCGATATCATAGTTGTCGCTGCCGATCACCCGGTCCAGATTAGCCTGATTCTGGCCCAGCATGTCGAAGGCGCTGCTGTTGTCGTAGGGATCACTGGCAGAATCGGTATAGATGATGCGGTCGTTATCTGCCACCAGCTGGAACTGGATCGCTAGATCCCGCCCATAGATCTGGTTGACCCGGTTGATCGCCGTGACGATCGCTGATAGCGCCGCCTCAACAGTGCCACCCATCGCCTGGGTATACTCTCCGGTAGCCGCTACTGCCAAACGATAGAGACGCCGTCCCTCGCCACTGCGTAGCGCCAGGCCATCGAGCGCTGCGGAGTGACCTGCCGGGTCATCCTGATAATGCACCTCATGCACAGCACAGAGCGACCGCTCATCGGCCTCACCACCCCGCCCCGCCAACAGCAGATCCCGCTTGTAGTAAGCTCGGTAGCCGCCACTGATATCAGGGTCGATAAACAGAGTACCAGCCGTCATGTTGATCATGGCGTGAAAACCATCCGGGGTCAGATCGAGCCGGCCAGTCGCCGCTGGATCATCCAACCCCGTGACGGAGAAAGTGCGAATGTCGGGATAACGTCGCGCCAGCTCCGGCGCCATAACTGGCGACTCCATGACGCTAAAACGACTGCTGCGGCCATCGGGCAGGGGCAGTGACAACTCCACCCCCTGGCGAGCAAGGAGCTCTTGCGGCGCCGCAGCGAGACGCTGTTGCAGGGCAGCATGGTCAGCTTGAAGGCGACGATAGTAGAGCACCTCATCTACTGTCCGTCGGCCTGCCAAGTCTTCTCTCGGCAGATCCTCCCAAACCGACCCAACAGAGGCCCATGAAACCGGTGTGCTCATCAGCAGCACCGCCCCAACCACAACCCTGAGTCCCAGCCACATATTGTGCTCTCCACCACGGCTGACAGAAACCGACCCAATGGCCTGTTGCGGCCGCGCCCGGCAGAGAGGTGTTTATCTATCTCAAAGGGGCCTGGATCCTGATCGAGTCAGTAGTGATTTGCTGAAAGCCGGGCGACCAAGAGTGACCACTTCTTGACTATCAGCAAATAACCGACTCGCACAGCTAGTATCGGTTACAGGCCCGAGAGCTTTAGAGCCCAGAAGAATTCTGAAAGAGAGCCCGTGCCTGGCCGATTAATACCAAGCGCAGGAACTGAAGAGAGAATGAAGAGAACATCGGACAAGTTCACGGCGCTGCCCGCCTCAGGGAGCGCACAGGCAAAGCTCGGCACTCCCCCAGGCAACAAGCCATTTATTAGGAACCGAAGCGCAGCGGCAGGCACCGCCTCGAGGTACGCGACAAGCCGATCAGAGAGAACAGCAGGGGCAGCCAGAGCAGTGAGCCACCGCCACCGCTATCACTATCGCTACTACTACCACCACTGCCCAGATTGGTACCGGCATCATTGAACACCGTGCCGTGCTCCAAGCTACCGCCATCAATCGCTTTGCAGTTGGTCGCCACGGCAGCACCAAGGCTACTCTCTACTGAAATATCGCTATCGGAGAGATCGAAGAAGATGTTGTCGTTGCAGTAGAGCCGGACCCGGGCGCGAGCGATATTACGTTGCGGCAGCGTCACCGTGGCGTTGCCAATACTGTTGAGAAAGCCACTGCCCAGATCAAGATCGACATCGTCACTGGCATCACAATAACTGTAGCCGTCAGCACTCAGGGCCAGCAGTTCAACGCTCAGCGCACTACAGATGCTAGTGGTATTGGTCGTCCAGGTCAGGGTGCGATCAACACCCCCCTGGCTCGTAGCCGTCGTGACCAGGGTCCCGCCGGTGATGGCAAAGGGTCCAGAGCTGCTATCAACCACAATCGACACGTCATCCTCATCCACCCCGGAATTGCCATCCCGCACGGTCAGACGAAAGTTCAGCGTACGGTTTGTGCTGGGCAGGGTCTCGCCCTTGTCGGCACTGTGATTGTTCGTCAAGCCGACCAGCAATTCACTCACCCGCGGAAAGTCCCGCATTCCGCCACTCTTCGGCAGGAACGAACGGAACAGCGGATTGGAGCCCAGATCCGTGCCCAGCGTGGATGCATCCGTTGAAGCTCCCACATCCAGTTCATCCCACTGATAGGAGAGGCTGTCGCCATCCACATCGGTCGCCGTGCCAGTCAGTCGAAACGGGGTCTGACGTGGCACCGTGTAATTGCTGCCTGCCGCCGCCACCGGCGCAGTATTGCCAGTGGAGACCTGACTGCCACACGTTTGCGAATCCGCATATACAGCGATCTGCTCGATACTGCGTGCATGAAAGGTGGCATCACTATTTTGCTGGATATTCTCCCCACTGCAGATACCGGCGTAGGCCATGATACTAGTGCCGCTACCTGGTTCCACCGCATTTAGTGGGCTACGCCCTCCTGAACAGTTGCTGCCGGTTGTACCGTTAAAAGTGTGGGCGGCATTGAACTGATGCCCGATTTCATGAGCAACAAAATCGATCCAGAAAGTATCTCCATTTGGCACTAAAGAACCGGTCGCGCCTTGCGCTTTAATACCACCTGCACAGGAAGAACCGACACGTGCGATGCCACCACTCCCCGTGCCGAAAACATGGCCGATATCGTAGTTGGCACTACCGATGACGCTGTCGAGGTTGGCCTGGTTCTCCGACAACATGGTCGCAACATCAGTATTCGTATAGGGGTCGGTAGCACCATCGATATAGATGAGGCTGTCATTATTGGCCACCAGCTCGAACTGGATCGCCAGATCCCGCCCATAGATCTGATTAACCCGATTGATAGCCGTAACGATGGCGTCCAAGGCCTGGGCATTAGTGCCACCGTGAAACTGCGTGTACTCACCAGTCGCTGCCACCGCCAACCGGTAGACCCGCCGCTGCCCGGTGAGGGTGATGAGCCGCTGCGCCAAGGCAGAGGCCTCCGCCACACGCTGCTCCCAGTCCTGCTCCACCTCCTGCAGCACGCAGTAGGGGCGTGATGACAGCTCGCCACGCGCCGCCAACACATAGTCACGCTTGAAGTAGGAGCGATAGCCACCCTGATCATCGGGGTCAATAAAGATCACGCCGGCGGGTGTATCGAGCATGGCGTGGAAGCCCTGCGGGGTCAGATCGAGCCGACCTGTCGCAGTTGGCTGATCGATACCGCGAACCGAATAGGTGCGGATCTCGGGGTAGCGCCGAGCCAGCTCCGGCGCCATTATCGGCGACTCTTCAACGCTAAACCGGGCAAACGAGCCGTCAGGCAGGGGCAGCTGCAGGGGCGCTCCTTCGCTGGCAGTGAACTCCAGCGGCGCTGTCGCCAACAGGGACTCCAGAGCAGGGCGATCGGCCTGTAGGGAACGATATTGGAAGGCGGGCACCGCAGCGCTCCGCGCGGCAACATCCGGCAGGCGCTCACTCCAGATGCCGCCGGCCGACACGCCACCCAGCGGCAACCCCAGCAGCAACAGCCAAACCACAAACCGAGACCCAAAACCCATGCCACTGCCTCCTACGTGAGCCAGCCTGCCGACCAGCCATAAACTATACAAAAGCCGGCAGTGGCTCCTCTCCACGCAAGCGGCCCGCGGAATCGCTGGCAAGCCTCAAACCGACGTTTCAGGGAGCGAGCTTTTTCCGCAGCAGTTCGTTGACCTGTCCCGGATTAGCCTTGCCCTGGGTGAGCTTCATCACCTGGCCGACAAAAAACCCGAGCAGCTTCTCCTTACCTGCCCGGAACTGTTCCACCTGCTTGGGATTGCTGCCGATGATCTCATCGATAATCGACTCGATGGCAGCTGTATCGGTAATCTGCTTCAGGCCTTTAGCCTCGATGATCGCATCAGCATCTCCCTCACCGTCCCAGATCGCTTCAAACACCTGCTTGGCGATCTTGCCGGAGATGGTGCTGTCCGCGATACGCGCCAGCAGCCCACCGAGCTGCTGCGGCGACACCGGCGACGCTTCGATCCCCAGCCCCGCCTTGTTGAGTGCCCCGGCCAGCTCCATGGTGACCCAGTTGGCCGCCATCTTCGGCTCGGCGCCGGCGGCGGCCACCGCCTCGAAGTAGTCCGCCAGCGGCCGGCTCGCGGTCAACCCGCCCGCATCCTGATCACTCAGGCCATACTCCTGCTCGAAGCGCTGTCGCTTGGCATCGGGCAACTCGGGCAGCTCTGCTCGGATCGTCTCTAGCAACTCTTCTTCCACCTCCACCGGTAGCAGATCCGGATCGGGGAAGTAGCGGTAGTCGTTGGCCTCCTCCTTGCTGCGCATGGAGCGAGTCTCGTCCCGATCAGCATCGTAGAGCCGGGTCTCTTGTACCACCTTGCCGCCGCTCTCGACCAGATCGATCTGCCGCTCCAGCTCGAATTTGAGGGCCCGTTCAAGAAAACGGAAGGAGTTGATGTTCTTCAGTTCGGTGCGGGTACCAAACGCCTCCCGACCCTTGGGGCGGATCGAGAGATTGGCATCGACGCGGAACGAGCCCTCCTGCATATTGCCGTCACAGATCCCCAAATAGACCACCAGCTGATGGATCTTGCGCGCATAGGCCACCGCCTCTTTGATCGAGCGCATGTCGGGTTCGGAGACGATCTCCAGCAGCGGCGTACCGGCACGGTTCAGGTCGATCCCGCTCATACCGTGGAAATCCTCGTGCAGCGACTTGCCGGCATCCTCCTCCAGATGGGCGCGAGTGATGCCGATCACCTTCTGCTCGCCATCGGCCAGTTCGATGGTGATCGAGCCCTTGCCGACGATCGGCAGCTCAAACTGGCTGATCTGATAGCCCTTCGGCAGATCGGGATAGAAGTAGTTCTTGCGCGCGAACACCGAACGCCGACCGATCTCCGCGCCTACCGCCAGGCCGAACTTCAGCGCCATACTCACCGCTTGCTGGTTGAGCACCGGCAGCACGCCGGGGAAGCCCAGGTCCACATTGCATGCCTGGGTATTGGGTTCCGCGCCGTAAGCGGTGGAAGCCCCGGAGAAGATCTTCGATCGAGTGGCGAGCTGGGTATGGACCTCCAGCCCGATGACAGTTTCCCACTGCATGGTCTTTTCTCTTAGGTTAAGGGAATCAGAAACCTGACGGCACCTGCGTGTGCCAGTCGGTCGCCTGCTGGAACTTATGAGCCACATTCAGCAGTCGCGCCTCGGCAAAGTAGTCGCCGATAATCTGCAGCCCCACCGGCAGACCCGCCACCGGCGCCACCGGGATCGAGATCCCAGGCAGACCCGCCATATTGGCAGCGATGGTGTAGATGTCGTTGAGATACATAGTGACCGGGTCATCCGCCTTCTCACCGAGACCAAAGGCGGTGCTCGGCGAGGTCGGCCCCATGATCACGTCGACCTGTTCGAAGGCGCGCTTGAAGTCATCAGAGATCAGATGACGGATCTTCTGTGCCTTCAGATAGAAGGCGTCGTAGTAACCGGCGGAGAGCACATAGGCGCCGATCATGATGCGCCGCTTCACCTCGGCACCAAAGCCCTCGCCGCGGGAGCGCTTGTAAAGATCCTCCAGATCCTTTGGCTCATCGCAACGATAGCCATAACGCACGCCGTCGAAGCGGGAGAGGTTGGAGGAACACTCAGCCGGCGCCACCACGTAGTAGGTGGGGACCGCCAGACCGGTATTCGGCAGACTGATCTCCACCAGCTCGGCGCCGAGCTTTTTGTACTCGGCAATCGCCGCCTCGACCGATTCGGCCACGGCACTGTCGAGACCTTCACCGAAATACTCCTTCGGCAGACCGATTTTCAGTCCCTCCAGGGAGTCGTTGAGGCTCGCTGAGTAGTCGGGCACCGGCGCCTCAGCGCTAGTGGAATCCTTTGGGTCGAAGCCGGCCATCGCCTGCAGCAACAGCGCCGCATCCTCGGCGGAGCGGGCCATGGGTCCGCCCTGATCGAGACTTGAGGCGAAGGCGATCATGCCGTAGCGCGAGACCCGCCCGTAGGTCGGCTTGAGGCCGGTGATGCCGCAGAGTGCGGCGGGCTGGCGAATCGAGCCGCCAGTATCGGTGCCGGTGGCAGCAGCAGCCAGACGCGCCGCCACCGCCGCCGCAGAACCGCCGGAGGAGCCACCTGGCACCCGCGACTTGTCCCAAGGGTTGCGCACTGGGCCATACCAGCTGGTCTCGTTAGAGGAGCCCATGGCAAACTCATCCATGTTGGCCTTGCCTAGGGAGACCACGCCAGCCGCCTTCAGCTTGCTCACCACCGTTGCGTCGTAAGGGGAGATGAAGCTGTCGAGCATGCGCGAGCCACAGCTGGTCTTCACCCCTTCGGTACAGAAGATATCCTTGTGGATAATCGGAATGCCGGTGAGCGACCCCGCCTCGCCAGCGGCGATCTGCTTGTCGGCCGCCTCTGCCGCAGCCAGCGCCTGCTCGGCGGTGGTGCTGATAAGGCTATTAAGCTCCCCATCAAGGGCTTCGATGCGCTGCAGAAAGTGACGGGCCAGCTCCACGCTGGAGCACTCGCCCGCACGTAGGGCCGCGCCCAGTTCGACGATACTTTTGTTATGCATTGTGCAGGAAATTCTCTTGATTAACGCCGGCTATCCGACGATTACTCGATCACCTTGGGAACCAGATAGAGCCCACCATCGACCTTCGGCGCGATCGATTGAAAGACCTCGCGGCGATTGCTCTCAGTCACCTCATCAGCACGCAGCCGTTGCGACATATGCAGCGGGTGGGCCATCGGCGTAACCCCCTCAGTATCCTGCGCATCCATCTGCGCCACCAGATCGAGGATGTTACTCAATTCCTGCGCAAAGCCATCCAGCTGCTCCTGTTCAACAGAGAGCCGAGCAAGATGCGCGATCTTCTCGATATCAGAATGATCCAAAGACATCCGTAATGATCCCTTGAGATTGAAAACCGGGAAAACTTATCACAATTGGCCTTATCCATACATGGGGCTGAAACTTTGCACCAACACCACCCACCCCCCTGAACCGGCGCAGATCCCAGAAAAAAACTCCGTCAGGATTGATACGACCCAGCCGTCCGAGCGACTCATCTTTAACGCTGAATGAGACCAGTTTTGCCACTTTAGGAAGGGAAGCAAGGCAAGCTGCAACCTGTGTCACAAAACTTTCCGCACCCCATTTGCCGGAAAAGTGAGGCGATTGATAATCCCGACAAAGCAGGAAGCCACACAGGACCATAAGAGCTTCCCGATGTAAACCAGCAGAGGCCACTTCACTTCAGATGAGAGACCCGACCGGCAACACCCTCAGCACAGCAGTACTCAAGCTGCTTAGACCGGTGGTGCACCTGTTGCTGCGCAATAACATGTCTTACGGTGAGTTCGCCGACTTGGCAAAGTGGATTTATATAGACGTGGCTGCAAAAGAGTTCACCATCCCCGGCCGAAAACAGACCATCTCGCGCATCTCGGTGATTACCGGGCTGACCCGCAAAGAGGTCGCCCGACTACAGAAGCTCCAACACCCCGGCAGTGAACTCATCTCCCAGCGCCACAACCGAGCCGCCCGGGTAATCGCCGGCTGGCGCCGGAACCCGCGATTTCAGGACAGCAACGGCAACCCAGCAACCCTCTATTTCGAGTCTGGCAGCGGCAGTTTCAGCGACCTGGTGCGCGAGCACAGCGGCGACATCCCTCCACGCGCGATCCTTGACGAACTGCTGCGCATCGGCTCAGTTGAACAGAACGCCGAGGGTCAGGTACGCCTGGCCTCCACCGCATTTGCGCCGAATGATGACGAGATCGACGAGCTGCGCAGCCTCGGCAATGATGTACAGCTACTCGTCTCCACCATTGACCAGAGGCTCCGCAAGGAGGGCTCTCCGCCCCTATTTCAACGCAAGGTCGCCTACGACAACCTGCCCCAAGAGGCACTGCCCGCCTTCCGCCAGTTCAGCGCGAGAAAGGCCCAAGCACTGCTCAAGGAGTTCGACCTGCATCTGGCGCAAAATGGCCGCCACGCCGGTCAGCAAAGCAACGGCGACCGGCACATGCAGGCCGGCATCGGAATCTTTTATTTCGAACAGAACACGGAAGAGGGCATCTGAAGCACCCTCAACCCGCCACCAACAATCCACACTAGATCACTGTCGCTCCGCCGGCCGCAGAATCAGCGAAAGCAACAGCTGGCAAGCGATCAGGTAATATCCTCCGGCTGCTCCGAGGGCGGCGTCTCGTGGGACATCTCTGCGTAGCAGTCGCTACCACAAAAATAGAAGATGTAGTCATCCGCTTCAGCTACACCCATTTCAGAACGGGGAATCTCCCGCATACAGGTGTCGTGATCAAGCTTCTTCACCTGGCTAGGCTTAGACATCGTCATAACCACCTCCTGCATCAGTACAAGAACCCAATACCCGAGCTTTTTACTCGGCTTTCTAATCAAGTATAGCTACTCACATAAAAAAGCAAATAAGGTATATAAAGTCGCTTTCACCACACCACCGCCTTGCCCAAGCCTCCAACGGTTGCTAGATTAAGGCCGATTACGGAAACCTCATCGTGGCCCGGAATAGCCCCAGCTTGGACTAGAGCTCCAGCGATTCGCATAAGGCCATGTCAATACACTGATATTACGAAGAAATTTTATGCTGTTCCGACGCATCCGCGGCCTCTTCTCCAACGATCTCTCCATCGACCTTGGCACCGCCAACACGCTGATCTACGCCCGTGGCCAGGGCATCGTGCTGAATGAGCCTTCGGTGGTGGCAATCCGCCAGGACCGCGGCCCAGGCGGTGCAAAGTCCGTGGTCGCGGTAGGTGAAGAGGCAAAAAAGATGCTCGGCCGCACCCCGGCCAACATCACCGCCATCCGCCCCATGAAAGAGGGCGTGATCGCCGACTTCACGGTCACCGAAAAAATGCTGCAGTACTTCATCCACAAGGTGCATGAGACCCGCATCCTGCGGCCCAGCCCACGGGTGCTGGTATGCGTGCCCTGTGGCTCTACCCAAGTGGAGCGGCGTGCGATCAAGGAGTCCGCTGCCGGCGCCGGCGCCCGCGAGGTCTACCTGATCGAAGAGCCGATGTCGGCCGCCATTGGCGCCGGCCTGCCGGTGGACGAAGCGCGCGGCTCAATGGTGCTGGATATCGGCGGCGGCACCTCCGAGGTGGCGATCATCTCGCTCAACGGTATCGTCTACTCCAACTCGGTACGGGTCGGCGGCGACCGCTTCGACGAAGCGATCATCAGCTATGTCCGCCGTAACTACGGCACCCTGATCGGTGATGCCACCGCCGAACGGATAAAACACGAGATCGGCTCCGCCTACCCCGGCAACGAGGTGAAGGAGATCGAGGTCAAGGGTCGCAACCTGGCTGAGGGCATCCCGCGCAGCTTCACCCTCAACAGCAACGAGATCCTCGAGGCGCTACAGGAGCCGCTCTCCGGCATCGTCGGCGCAGTCAGGACCGCCCTTGAACAGACTCCGCCGGAGCTGGGCGCAGATGTCGCCGAGCGCGGCATCGTACTCACCGGCGGTGGCGCGCTGCTAAAGGATCTGGATCGACTGATCCAGGAGGAGACCGGCCTGCCGGTGATCGTCGCCGAAGACCCCCTGACCTGCGTCGCCCGCGGTGGCGGCCGTGCGCTGGAGTTGATCGACGAACGCGGCGGAGACATCTTCTCCGTGGAATAGCAGCCTGATGCGGCCGCCAGCGGCCGCTCGCTCTTTTGCCGCATCCGAGAGGTTCGCCAACCATTAAACCGATCTTCACACAGGGCCCCTCCCTCAACACGCGGCTGTTCTCGGCCGTGCTGCTGTCGATCGTATTGATGGTGCTAGACCATCGCGAGAAGCACCTCGACGAACTGCGCTCAGCCCTCTCGGTCCTGATCTACCCAATCCAATATATCGCCTCCCTCCCAACTCAGCTGGCCCGCCAGGGAGCGGAGAGCCTGGCCGATCGCGATCAGCTCAACCAGGATCGCCAGCGGCTCGCCAAGCAGAACCTGGAGCTGCGCGCCCGGCTGCAGAAGTTTGAGGCCCTTGAGGCGGAAAACATGCGTCTGCGCGGCCTGCTCGACTCATCCTTCAAAGTCGGTGACCGGGTGTTGATCTCCGAACTGCTGGCGGTGGAGCAGGATCCGTTCCGCCAACTGGTGGTGATCGACAAGGGCTCCACATCCGGCGCCTTCAAGGGCCAACCGGTGCTCGACGCCAACGCCGTCGCCGGCCAGATCACACTGGTCACCCCCTACACCTCGACAGTGCTGCTGATCACCGATGCCAGCCACGCATTACCAGTACAGGTCAACCGTAACGGCCTGCGCACTATCGCCATGGGCACCGGCCTGATCAACCAACTGCAACTGCCACATCTGCCAAACAACGCCGACATCAAGCCCGGCGACCTGCTAGTCACCTCCGGGCTTGCTGGACGCTTCCCGCCGGGCTACCCGGTGGCGGAGGTCACCAGCGTGGTGCGCGAGCCTGGCAAGCCTTTCGCCTCAGTTACCGCCCGCCCTACTGCTGACCTAGACCGCATCCGCGAGGTACTGCTGGTATGGACACTGACACCAAAGACGCTGCAGGAACAGCCGTCAGCAGATGAGGTAACCCAATGAACGCGAACGTCCAGGGACGCCTCTACATCGCCCACCTGACCCTGGCATTCGGCTTTGTGCTGGCGGTAATGCCTATGCCTGACTGGGCCAGCAACTTCCGCCCCCAGTGGGTTACTTTGATCCTGATCTACTGGTGTATGGCTCTGCCGGAGCGGGTCAACGTCGGCACCGGCTGGCTCGCCGGTCTGCTGCTCGATGTGCTGAGCGGATCGCTGCTCGGTCAACACGCCTTGGCGCTGGCGGTGGTCAGTTTTCTTACCCTCAATATCTATCAACGGGTGCGGGTACTGCCACTGCGCCAACAGATGTTCACCATCATGATTCTGCTGCTGGTGGAGAAGCTACTGGCGCTCTGGGCCACCGCCGCCGCCGGATACCCCGCCCCGACACTCTGGTATTGGGCCGCGCCCCTGGTGGGCATGCTATTGTGGCCCTGGATCTACATCATCTTACGGGACGTCCGCCGACGTTTTCACGTCAGCTAAGGGGCCGCTGAATGAACCTGGGCGAGCTGAATTGTGAGATCAAATGTTCCGATGTAAGGCGGAAACCGCAGGTAATAGCTAGTCTATTACCAGGATTTTCAACGCAGCGGCGGGAGATTTGGACCACCAGGCAGCCGTCAATGATTCGCTCAGAGACTCCTTGAGGAACGGCGATGCCTCAGTACTCGATCAAAGATCATCTCTACGAGAGCCAGCTCTTCATCAACCGCAGTATCGCCGCGGCAATCATCGTCACCCTGATGCTGCTGCTTCTCGGGGTACGCATGGTCTATCTGCAAGTGGTCAGCCACGAACACTACACCACCCTGTCGAAGGATAACCGCGTCAAGCTGCAGCCGCTGCCGCCGACACGCGGCCTGATCTACGACCGCAATGGCGTCATCCTGGCGCAGAATCTGCCTGCCTACAGCCTGGAAATCACCCCTGAAAAGGTGGAATCGCTTGAGCAGACCATCGAACAACTGGCGCTGATCCTGCCGATCAGCGAGGAGGACCGCCGCCGCTTTAAGAAGCTGCGCCGGCAACGACGTCGCTTCGACAGTATCCCGATCCGAGTACGCCTGAACGATGAGGAGGTGGCCCGATTTGCAGTCAACCAGCACATCTTCCCAGGCGTCGACGTCAAGGCAAAGCTGCTACGCGACTACCCCCTGGGAGAGCACACCGCCCACCTGCTGGGTTATGTCGGACGCATCAATCAGCAGGAGCTACAGCTGATCGACACCTCCAACTACAGCGGCACCAGCCATATCGGCAAGAACGGCGTGGAGAAGACCTACGAGTCACTGCTGCACGGCAAGGTCGGCCTGCAGCAGGTGGAGGTCAACGCCAAGGGGCGTACCCTACGGGTACTGCAGGAGCAGCCGCCAATCCCCGGCCAGGATCTACAGCTATCTATCGATATCCAGTTGCAACAGACCGCGCTCAAGGCACTCGGCGAGTTCAACGGCGCTGTAGCCGCAATCGAGATCGAGACCGGCGGGGTGCTGGCGCTGGTCAGCAAACCGGGCTATGACCCCAACCTGTTCGTTGAAGGCATCAGCAGCAAAGCCTACCGAGCGCTACAGAAATCCCCCGACAAACCACTCTTCAACCGCGCCATCCGCGGCCAGTATCCGCCCGGCTCCACGGTAAAACCCTTCATCGGCCTAGCCGGGCTGGAGAGCGGCGTGGTCCATTTCAGGCAGAAGAACTACTGCCCGGGCTACTATCAACTCCCCGGCAAGGAACACAAATATCGTGACTGGAAAAAGACCGGCCACGGTGTGACCGACATGCATAAGGCGATCGTGCAGTCTTGTGATGTCTACTACTATGAACTGGCCCGCACACTGGGCATCGACCGGCTGCACGGCTTCCTCTCCAACTTCGGCTTCGGCAGCAAAAGCGGTATCGACCTGACCGGCGAAAGCACCGGCCTGCTGCCCAGCCGAGCCTGGAAGCGCCGTACCCGCCGCGCCCCTTGGTATCCCGGTGAGACCCTGATCATCGGCATCGGTCAGGGCTACTTCCTCGCCACCCCGCTGCAGCTGGCGGTCGCCACCGCGACGCTGGCCAACGGCGGCAAACGCATCCGACCACGGGTCGTTTCCAGCATCCGCCATGGTGATGGCAGCCAAGAAGAGCTGATCCCTATCGTCTCTCAAATAACACAGAACAACCCACTGCACTGGCAGCAGATCACCCAGGCGATGACCGACGTAGTGCAAGGGCCGCGCGGCACCGCCCGGCGCATCCGCAACAAAAAATATCGCATCGCCGGCAAGACCGGCACCGCCCAGGTCTTCAGCGTGGGTCAGGACGAAGAGTATGACGAAAAGACGGTGGCGAAGCGCAAGCGCGACCACGCCCTGTTCATCGCCTTCGCCCCGGCAGAGATGCCGAAGATCGCGGTGGCAGTCATCGTAGAGAACGGCGGTCACGGCGGCTCAGTGGCGGCGCCTATCGCACGCAAGGTGATGGATCAATATCTGCTGGGAGAATCCCTGTGAGCGGCCTCTCCAGCCTGCATGAATCCCAGCCCGCCCGCCCCAGCGGTCTGCTCGCCTGGCTGCATCTCGATCTGCCGCTGCTGAGCGCCCTGCTGCTGCTGTGCGGCGTCAGCCTGCTGGTGCTCTACAGTGCCGGGGATCAGGACATGGCGCTGATCCAACGTCAGGCGATCCGCTTTGGCATCGCCTTCGTCGCGCTGATTCTGCTGGCACAGATCCATCCCGACCACCTGCGGCGCTGGTCACCTTGGCTCTACCTGACGGGTCTGCTAATGCTGACCGCAGTGCTCGCCTTCGGCGAGACCGGCAAGGGCGCGCAGCGCTGGCTTGACCTGGGGCTATTCCGCTTCCAACCCTCGGAGATGATGAAGCTGGCGCTGCCGATGATGCTCGCCTGGTACCTGGCGGAGAAGCGTCTGCCACCGAAGAAGCGCCGCCTGTTAGTGGCCATCATCATGACCTTGCTACCAGTGCTGCTGATCGCTAAACAGCCCGATCTTGGCACCGCCCTGCTGGTCGCCAGCGCCGGAGTCTTTGTGCTGTTTCTGGCCGGCATCAGCTGGCGGCTGGTGGCTGGCTTCAGCGCCCTGATGGCCGCCATGGGGCCGCTCATCTGGTTCCTCATGCGCCCTTATCAGCGTCAGCGGGTGATGACCTTTCTCAACCCGGAAAACGATCCCCTGGGGGCAGGCTACCATACCATCCAGGCGAAGATCGCCATCGGTTCCGGAGGTATCGCCGGCAAGGGCTGGCTCAACGGCACCCAGTCCCACCTGGAGTTTCTCCCCGAACGTCACACCGATTTCATCTTCGCCGTGATCTCCGAAGAGCTGGGACTGGTGGGGGTCGCCGCACTGCTACTGCTCTACTTCTTCATCATCCTGCGCGGCCTCTACATCGCCACCCAGGCGCAGAATACCTACAGCCGACTGCTCGCCGGCACCCTTACGCTGGTCTTCTTCGTCTATCTGTTCGTCAACACCGGCATGGTCACTGGCCTGCTGCCGGTGGTTGGGGTGCCACTTCCCCTGATCAGCTATGGCGGCACTTCACTGGTGACCATCCTGGCCGGCTTCGGTATGCTCATGTCGATACACACGCATCGGAAGCTACTACCTACCTAACCTATGAAGTACACAATCAGACAGCTCGCAGCTTCACTGCTGCTTAGCCTCGCCGCCAGCAGCAGCCAGGCCCTGACATCCTCCCCCGAGATCAACGCCTTTGCCGAGGAGATGGCAAAAAAACACGGTTTTGAGAGCAGCCAGATCACCCGCCTGCTAAGCCAGGCCAAGTTCCGGGATGACATCATCCGCGCCATCAGCCGCCCGGCAGAGTCGAAGGCGTGGCACGAATATCGCCCCATATTTCTTACCGAAGACCGCATCCGCGGCGGCATCAGCTTCTGGCGACAAAACCAGGCGCTGCTGGAGCAGGTCAGCCGTGAGTACGGTGTGCCGCCGGAGATCATTGTCGCCATTATCGGCGTGGAGACCCGCTATGGTCGCCACACCGGCCGCTATCGGGTGCTCGACGCCCTCACCACTCTCGCCTTCGGCTACCCCAAGCGGAGCAAATTTTTTCGCAGTGAACTGGAGCAGTTTCTGCTGCTGAGCCGTGAGGAACAGATCTCTCCGGCCGCATCCAAAGGCTCCTATGCCGGCGCCATGGGCATGCCGCAGTTCATCTCCAGCAGCTATCGCACCTACGCAGTCGACCATGACAAGGATGGCCACCGTGACCTGTGGAACAACAAGGCCGACGTCATTGCCAGTGTCGCCAACTATTTCAAGCGCCATGGCTGGCGGGCCGGCGAACCGATAGCCCTGCGGGTACGGGGCGGCAGCAAGGTCCATGAGAAATATGTGGAACGCGGCATGAAACCGGTTACCCCAGTAACAGAATTGCTCGCTTCAGGCCTGAAAGCCGAGCAGGCACCTCAACTGACAGGCGATGCTCTGGGCAGCCTGATCCGGCTCGATGCCGGGGAAGAAGACGAGTATTGGGTCGGGCTGCACAATTTCTACGTGATAACCCGCTACAATCACAGCAACCTCTATGCGATGGCCACCTATCAATTGAGCCGCGCCATCAAGAGAGCCAAAGAGGCCCGGGAGAGAGCGCCTCTCGATTGATCCTGACCCATCGGTAAATTGGCGCAATTGCAGTGAAGAGACGAGCGACCCGGTCGAGAAAACGATTTTTCAGTGGCAGATTGCGGCCACTGTTTTGGCCGGTCCTGCTACTCGCCCTCACCTGCTGTAGTATCGGCCCGTCGATCATCGAACAGGACATCGACGGCATCTCAAGCTCGATCCCAGCACCCAGCGACATCAACGCGATACCTGACGCGGTACCGAAAAAAGAGCCGCGCAGCCGCTACGGCAACGCCCCCTCCTACGTGGTACTTGGCAAGCGCTACCAAACCCTGAAGCAAAGTCGTGGCTATCGCGAGCGCGGCATCGCCTCCTGGTACGGCAGCAAATTCCACGGCCGGCGCACCTCCAGTGGCGAGATCTACAACATGTACGGCATGAGCGCGGCACACAAGAGCCTGCCGCTGCCAACCTATGCCCGGGTCACCAACCTGCGCAACGGCCGTAGCGTGGTAGTAAAAATCAACGACCGCGGCCCGTTCCATGCCAATCGCCTGATCGATCTCTCCTATACTGCAGCCTACAAACTTGGCATCGTTGGCCGAGGCACCGGACTGGTGGAGATCGAAGCGATCACCCCAGGCGCGCCCACCAAGCCGCCGAAGCGACCAGCTCGCAGCAAGCCCAAGGGCGACCCCAGTCTGTTCCTACAGGTGGGCGCCTTTGGCAACCAGCAAAATGCCCGGCGCCTGCAGCAGAGGATACTCAGCCAGCTCGACACACCAGTGCAGATCCGTCACTCCAGCTCCGAGCAGCAACCAGTCTACCGAGTGCAGATTGGGCCAATTCCCAACGTTGAGGGTGCTGACCGTCTCGCCCAACACCTGGATGAACTCGGCATCCACGACAGCCATGTGGTGATCCGCTGATCGCGGGAAACATTCCTCCCTCTCTCTCAATCAGAGATGTTTCCCTACACTCAACAAGCTCTTAAAATAGGCGCTCGCCGCGCCCCCAGAAACTCAATGAAACCTAATATGACCCTATTCCGCCCCCTGCTCATTCTTGCGTTAGTTACACTCAGCCTGACATTACAGGCTGCTGTGCCCATTCCATCCCCGCCCAAGGTCGCCGCCAGCGGCTATCTGCTGCTCGACTTTTACTCCGGCAAGATACTTGCTGAATCCAACGCCTCACAACGACTAGAGCCGGCCAGCCTGACCAAGATCATGACCGCCTACGCTGTGTTCCGCGAACTCAAGGAGGGCAACATCAACCTCACAGACGAGGTGCTGGTGAGTGAAAAGGCGTGGCGCACACCCGGCTCCCGGATGTTCATCGAGGTCGGCAAACGGGTCAAAGTGGAGGATCTGATCAAGGGCATGATCATCCAGTCGGGCAACGATGCCTGTGTCGCCCTGGCAGAACACATCGCCGGCAGCGAAGAGACCTTCGCCGAAGTCATGAACAACCATGCGCGCCGGCTCGGCATGCACGCCAGCCACTTCATCAACAGCACCGGCCTGCCCGACAAAGACCACTACACCACCCCAGAGGACATCGCCAAGGTCGCGATGGCCACCATCCGCGAGTTCCCCGACTACTACAAGTGGTACAGCGAGAAGTCCTTCGTCTTCAACAAGATCAAACAACACAACCGCAACAAGCTGCTGTGGCGCGACAACACTGTCGACGGCATGAAGACCGGCCACACCGAGGCCGCCGGCTACTGCCTGGTGGCATCCGCCCAGCGCGAGCAGATGCGCTTAATCTCGGTGGTAATGGGCACCAAGAGCGAGAAGGCACGCGCCTCTGCCAGTCAGGCGCTGCTCAACTACGGTTTCCGCTTCTTCGAGAGCCACCGCCTCTACAGTGCCGGCGAAACCCTTAACCGGGCGCGCATCTGGAAGGGCAACAAACCACAGATTGCGCTAGGGCTGGCCCACGACCTGCATGTCAGCATTCCCCACAAACAGTACAAAAAACTCAATGCGCAGCTCGACGTGATCCCCACCATTACCGCACCCGTGCAGCAGGGGCAGGAAGTGGGTCAGGTACGCATCGAACTAGCCGGCGAGACGATCGCCGAGGTACCGCTGATCGCACTGGAGAGCGTCGCGGAAGGCAATCTCTGGCAGAAGGCCAAAGACGCCGCCCTGATGTGGCTGGAGTAGAAGATGAGTAACGAGCAAGAGAGCCTACTGGAATTTCCCTGCAGCTTTCCGATCAAGGCGATGGGCAAGGCCGAACCCGGCTTCGATCTGATAATCGTTGAACTCATCCGCCGCCACGTGCCCGACCTGCACGAAGGCGCGGTGGTCAGCCGCACCAGCAAGGGCGGCAAGTGGGTCTCGGTCACCGTCACCATCAAGGCCAACAGCAAGGCGCAGCTTGATGCCATCTATCTCGACCTCAGCGCCCACGAGAAGGTCTACATGGCACTCTGAGCAGCTGACATGAACACCCTGCTTGTGCGTGAACTGGGCGTCCAGCCCTACCTGGACGTCTGGCAGGCGATGTGCGACTACACCGAACAGCGCGATCCCCAGAGCACCGACCAACTCTGGCTGCTCCAACATCCCCCAGTCTTCACCTTGGGCCAGGCAGGCAAGCCGGAGCACCTATTAAACCCAGGGGAGATCCCCATCGTACAGAGCGATCGCGGCGGCCAGGTCACCTATCACGGCCCTGGCCAGCTGATTGCCTATCTGATGCTCGACCTGCGCCGCGCCAAACTTGGCGTGCGCGCCTTGGTAACCCTACTGGAGCAGTCGGTGATCGAGCTGCTCGCCAAGCGGGGCATCACCTCAGAAGCCCGTGCCGACGCCCCCGGAGTCTATGTAGAGGGACGCAAGATCGCCGCCCTGGGTCTGCGCGTGCGACGTGGCTGCAGCTACCACGGCCTCAGCCTCAATGTGGCGATGGAAACCGAGCCCTTCAGCCGCATCAATCCTTGCGGCTATCCGGGGCTGGCGGTGACCCAGTTGTCAGAACTAGGATGCCACACGCCCATCCCCATCCTAGCCGTGGAATTGGCGCAACAACTGGCCGATCGACTGGAGTACACTCTGCGTTTTGACAGCGACACATCCCAATCCAGCCCCGATGAGTGAAACCAAAACCCACCAGCCACCTTCCCGCTCAACCCCCGATAGCCATCAACGCGGTGAGAGCAAGCTCGCCCGCATCCCGGTAAAGGTGGAACAGCGCGACAGCCTGCTACGCAAACCCAAATGGATTCGCGCCAAGGCGCCGCTGGGCAGCCAGGTCAATCGGGTGCGCAAGCTGCTGCGTGAACACAAGCTCAGTTCGGTCTGCGAAGAGGCCGCCTGCCCCAATCTGGGCGAATGTTTCCACAAGGGCACCGCCACCTTCATGATCATGGGGGATATTTGCACCCGCCGCTGTCCCTTCTGCGATGTCGCCCATGGCAAGCCACGCCCCCTCGATCCAGACGAACCCAGCCAGCTGGCGGAGGCAATCGCACAGATGGGGCTCAACTATGTGGTGATTACCTCGGTCGACCGGGACGACCTACGCGACGGCGGCGCCGGCCACTTCGCCAACTGCATCCGCGAGATCCGCCGACTGACGCCCAACACCCGCGTCGAGATCCTGGTGCCCGACTTTCGCGGCCGTCTGGAGGTCGCCTTACAGCAGCTCAGCCAGCAGCCGCCGGATGTCTTCAACCACAATCTGGAAACAGTGCCGCGACTCTACCAGCAGGCACGCCCCGGTGCCGACTACGCCTGGTCTCTGCAACTACTGCAGGCGTTCAAACAGGCCTGTCCACAGGTGCCCAGCAAATCGGGTCTGATGCTCGGTCTCGGCGAGGAGTTGACGGAGGTCGAACAGGTGATGCAAGATTTGCACGCTCACGGCTGCGACATGCTGACCCTTGGGCAATACCTGCAACCGAGCCGTGACCACCTGCCGGTGCAACGCTATGTCACCCCCAGAGAGTTCGATACACTACGCCAAAGCGGCGAGGCGATGGGCTTCAGCAACGTTGCCAGTGGCCCGCTGGTGCGCTCTTCCTACCACGCAGATCTGCAGGCCGATTCACTGTTTGTGCAGCGCTGACAACGGCAGCGTCCTTCATCGCAGATTGCTGAAGGGCTAAAATCTGTAATCAATTCATGTCACTATTCATCAGCCTGAGGCGACACAGCCCATGGACGTCATCACCCACCGCGCCATCGAGTACCTGCTGCTCCCCCCCGGTGGGCCGATTCTGCTCGGTTTTCTTGGGCTACTCTACTGGCGCTTTGGCTACGGCCGACGGGTATTTGTCTTCGCTCTGCTACTGCTGTGGGTCACCAGTCTGCCGATCACTGCCGATCTGCTCGCGCAGGGGCTGGAGATCCACCCCGCGCTCAGCGAAGAACGCCTGGCAGAGAGTCACCCCGAGGCGATCATCGTACTGGGCGGCGGACGCAATCTGGATGCTCCCGAGTATGGCGGCGACACGGTCAGCGCCCGCGAACTGGAGCGACTGCGCTATGCGGCCAAACTGGCGCGCCAGACCGGCCTGCCTGTGATCCCCAGCGGCGGCGCCCCGATCTATTTCGGCGAGCCCGAAGCGAAGATCGCAGCACGCATCCTGCAGGATGAGTTTGGGGTCAGCGTCAGCCAGATCGAAGCCGCCAGCAACACCACCTGGGATAACGCCCGCCTGAGTGCACAATTACTGAAAAAGCTCGGTATCAAGCAGGTGCTGCTGGTGACCAACGCACTGCACATGCGGCGCGCCATCTACGCCTTTGAACGCAATGGCGTGGAGGTGATTGCGGCCCCTACCAGCTTCATCCACAAAACCAACACCCGCCATGTCTGGCTCGAGGGACTACCCAATGGCCTGGCGGTGAAGAATGTCGCCTACGCCATGCACGAATATGTCGGACTACTCTGGTACTACTTCAAGTAGGCTCAGGCATGCATCATCCGGGAGGCCTGCCGGGTCACCTCATCGAACAGGGTTGAGAACGGCGCACCAAGGCTACACAGCGACTCCGGATGCCACTGCACCCCCATCACAAACTGCAACTGCGGGTGCTCAATCGCCTCCACCAGATCATCATCCGCCAAGGCGCTGATGCGCAGCTCAGCACCAAGCTGATCCACCGCCTGATGGTGAAAACTGTTCACCGCGATGCGTTCACGTCGCACCATGCCGAACAGGCTGGTGCCCGGCAAGATCGACACCTCATGGGCAATCCGGTCCCGCGGACGCAGCGGGTCATCATGCAGGATCGGGCTCTGCCGTTCGGCTTCGATATCCTGGATCAAATCACCGCCGCAGGCGACGTTGATCACCTGCATACCGCGACAGATACCTAACAGCGGCATCTCCAGATCAAGCGCCCGCTTCACCAACTCCAGCTCGAATTGATCCCGCTCCGGATTCGCCAGCAGTGGCTTGATCCGTGCATTACCGCCGTAGGAGGCCGGGTCAATATCCCCGCCACCGGAAAGCACCAGGGCATCGATCCGAGCCAGCACCGCCTTGATCTCCAATCCAGAGGTGGGCGCCAAAATCACCGGAATACCACCTGCCGCAACCACTCCACGCACATAGTCCCAGCGCAACAGGTAGTGTTCCGGCATGCGCGGATCATTGGCCGCAGTGATACCAATCAGGGGTGGTTTGGGCTTGCTCATGGCGGGCGACGTCTCTCATCAAACGGGAAAGTTCAGCCCTAAATATGGCAGATAATTCCTGCCCGTCTATCCCTCAGCAAAGTGGCGGTTCAATCGCCCTCATGCAGGTGGTTGTCGTAACGCTCCATCAGGTAGCAGAGACAATCCTGACGAATGATGCTGGCATCGGTGGTCAGCATCGATGGCATCACTGCTGTGCGCAGCCGCAGCTCACCATCCTCGACATGAAAATAGCGCTCGGTACGATCGATCCCCCGCTCATCACGCACATCCAGGAGCTTCGTACCAATCGGCCCGATGTGTGCCAATGCGGTGCCGACCGGCAGTTCGCGGAAGTTCATGTGGTCGATGTCGGAGTGGAACACGATATCTCCGACCGCACCGTCGAAACCGATACTCGCCTCCTCTCTAATCTTCACCTGGGCAACCGTGTGAAACAGGTCGATATCGTGCTCTGCCATCGGGTGTTGTGGATGTTCCGCCAGATGCAGACAGGCATCGAGATAGTCCATGGCATGCTCCACGCCGCGGCTCTCACCGACCCTGCCGCACTCTAGGGTCACCGAGGGGCAGAGTTCTGCCATCGCCATCGAGGTAACCCCCCGGGGGCGCAGAAAATAGACCACGGTACGCCCGAACAGGGCAGCAAGGTGGAGGAAACGAGGCTCAATACGGTTGACGCAGGCATAGTGCGGATTGAGCCCGGTATTATTGTGGATGTCGACACTGGCAAAGGGCTGGCGCCGGCGCATCTCCTCCACCACCTGCTGCATCAACCGCTGCTCAGGCAGCCCCTGGGCCTCAGAGCCGGGCCAGACCCGATTGTAGTCGGGTTGCCCCGGCAGACGGCGTACTCCCTGCGCCGCAGCAGTGAGATTGCCAATAAACAGGCTCAGAGCCCGCGGCAGCTCGCGCCCCCCGGCATAGCGCCGCAACAGCTGCCTGATCGCCTCCCAGCCCACCGTCTCATTACCGTGCATCAGCACCGAGACAAACAGCGGATCAGGTCGCGCCCCTGGCAGATGCAACAGGGTGGGGCCTTCGAGCAGAGACGCCAGCTGATCGGCCTGCCGATCAAGTAATCCGTCAGGGATAGAGAACGCTTGTTTCAGCATCGACCCTTGCAACCTCCTTCAGATCGACCATTGATAGACCGGTCTGCCGCTCTCCTGAGCCTCAAGATAGGCCTGGGTCAACGCTAGCATGTCATGGCCATGGCGCTCTACCCAGGCGCGCTGCCAGGCGGCTCCTGTCTGCCGTGTCTCCACCCGCCCGCGAATGATGCCCAGCCAGTGTTCGATCTCAGCCGGCTCCACCCCCAGTGCCGCAAGCCCCGACTCGGCAGCCGGCAGCAGCTGTCCGAGCGCCAGCTCAGCGAGCGGCACCCTCTGCCAGTCAAACCAGAATATCTCAGCATCCAGCCCACGCCGCGCGGCGGCGTAGAAATTGCTCCTGGCACGGATAAAGCCGAGCTTTTGCTCTGCCGCCTGCTGGGTCTTCGCCAGCTGGTAGATCAGACCAAAGAAGAGCGCGGCATTGGCGATGCTATCCGTCACGCTGGGGCCTGCTGGCACCACCCGGTGCTCGATCCGCAGCTGCGCCTGGCCCGCCTCATCGAAGGCGATCAACGGCCGATTCCAGCGCCAGATAGTGCCGTTGTGCAGGCGCAGATGGGCAAGCCGTTCAACCGGCTCATCCATCAGCTTCGGCAGCAACACCGGGTAGCGCTCTAGATTGGCCGTGAAGCTCTCCATGATCGAGTCGTTCACGTAGCGCACGCCAAAGCTGACCCGCTTGGTGAGATCCGAGCCGCCGACCGAGATCGACTGCTCAAACAGCGGGATGCGGGTCTCATCCCACAGATCCCGGCCAAACAGAAAGGGGGAGTTGGCCGACAGCGCCACCATCGGTGCCGAGACCATCTTTGCTAGATTGTAGAAACGCGCCATCTCCGCACCACCCACCTGCAGATGGATCTGAAATGAGGTAGTGGCCGACTCCAGCATCACATCCTGATGACTCAACTGCAGCTGATCCCGACCGCTGATATCGAGCTCAACCGGCTCCCCCCGACGCAGCCGGAAGACCTGCTCGTTGAGCGCACGGTAGCGATTCAGTGGCGACATATTAGCCAGACTGAGATCAGACTGGCGCAGGCTTGGCAGAATGCCGATCATGCCTGGACGGACATCCAGCGGCGCGCCGGCATCCCGGCATTGGCACCAAAGCTGCTGCAACTCTGCCGCCATCTCGGAAAAGACTGTTCCTCTAATCGCGCGCGGAGTACTGTTGAGCTCCACATTGAAGGTGGCTAGTTCGGGCACCACCAACGGGTTGTCGAGGGCCTGCAAAAAGGGTTGATTGAGTGGTGCAGGATAGCCACTACCATCCACCAGCCAGGCCTCCAGCTCAAATCCACCGCTGTGCCCAACCGACGCAAAACGGCCCTCTCTGAACCACTCGGCGAGGAGCCGGGTCTCTGCCTTCAGCCGCTGCCGAAACTCGCGGAAGTCATCCGGGGAAAAGATGCTTGAGCTGATCTCCTGGCCCATGGTCGAGTTTATCCTGTGAGTTTGCGCTCCAGCTCTTGCAAGCGTTGCGGAGTGCCGACATCGATCCAGCGACCATGATGTTCAGCGCCGGCCACCCGGCCCTGAGCCATCGCATTCCGCAACAGTGGCGCCAGCGGGAAGCGGCCAGCCCGGCAGCCTTCAAACAGCGCCGGACGATAGAGGCCGATGCCACTGAAGGTCAGCTTTGGACTGCCCTGGTCATCCAGCCGCCCCGCCTGCAGATGAAAATCCCCCCCTGGGTGGTGGTCCGGATTGGCGACCATCAGTAGCTGTGCCAGATCTCCTCCGGCCAGCTGTAGGCGGCTGGGATCGAAGTCGCACCAGACATCGCCGTTGACCACCAGGAAGGGCGCCTCTCCCAGTAAAGGTAGCGCACGATAGATGCCGCCGCCGGTCTCCAGCGCCTCGGCTTCGGGGGAGTAGCGGATTGAAACCCCAAACTGCGCCCCATCACCCAGCCAGGCCTCGATCTGTTCACCCAGGTGAGCATGGTTGATCACCAACTCACGCACGCCGGCACGGGCCAGATTTTCGATGTGGTACTGGATCAGCGGCTTGCCCGCCACTGACAGCAGCGGCTTGGGGGTATGGTCGGTGAGCGGGCGCATGCGCTCGCCGCGCCCGGCCGCGAGGATCATCGCCTTCATCGCATCAGGTTTGCTGGGGGAACGCTGCAGTCACGGCATGCTGCCTGGCGTCAGGATAAAACCCGGGGCGCGGTGGCAACCAGGTCAGTCATTACCTCAACGCCGCATCGCGTCGAAGAACTCCTGATTGGTCTTGGAGACCTTGAGCTTGTCGAAGAGGAACTCCATCGCCGCCAGTTCATCCATAGGATGCAGGATTTTGCGCAGGATCCACATCTTCTGCAGATCGCCCTCTTTCATCAGCAGCTCCTCGCGGCGGGTGCCAGAGCGGTTGATGTTGATGGCGGGGAAGATGCGCTTCTCGGCGATGCGGCGATCCAGGTGGACCTCCATGTTGCCGGTGCCCTTGAACTCCTCGTAGATCACATCGTCCATGCGCGAGCCGGTCTCCACCAGGGCGGTGGCGATGATGGTCAGGCTGCCGCCCTCCTCCACGTTGCGCGCGGCGCCGAAGAAACGCTTGGGACGGTGCAGGGCGTTGGCGTCGACACCACCGGTCAGCACCTTGCCGGAGGAGGGGATGACGGTGTTGTAGGCGCGCGCCAGGCGTGTGATGGAGTCGAGTAGGATCACCACGTCCATCTTGTGCTCGACCAGCCGCTTGGCTTTCTCGATCACCATCTCGGCGACCTGCACGTGGCGGGTGGCCGGCTCGTCGAAGGTGGAGGAGATCACCTCACCGCGCACCGAGCGGGCCATCTCGGTCACCTCTTCCGGACGCTCGTCGATCAGCAGCACGATCAGGTAGCACTCGGGGTGGTTGTAGGCGATCGACTGGGCGATATTCTGCAGCATCATGGTCTTGCCCGCCTTGGGCGGAGAGACGATCAGGCCGCGCTGCCCCTTGCCGATCGGGGCACAGAGTTCGATGGTGCGGGCGGTGATGTCCTCGGTGCTGCCGTTACCCTTTTCCAGAGTGAACTTCTGGTTGGCGAACAACGGAGTGAAGTTCTCGAACAGGATCTTGTTCTTGGCGTTCTCCGGCTTGTCGAAGTTGATCTCGGAGACCTTGAGCAGCGCGAAGTAGCGCTCGCCATCCTTTGGCGGGCGAATCTTACCGGAGATGGTGTCGCCGGTACGCAGGCTGAAACGGCGGATCTGACTCGGTGAGACATAGATATCGTCTGGCCCGGCCAGGTAAGAGCTGTCGCCCGAACGCAGAAAACCAAAACCATCCGGCAGGATCTCCAGCACCCCATCGCCGTAGATGTCCTCGCCCTTCTTCGCATGGGCCTTGAGGATGGCGAAAATCAGATCCTGTTTACGGGTACGCGCCATGCCCTCGATCTTCATATCGCGCGCGAGGTCGGCCAGTTCTGGGACCGGCATCTTTTTAAGTTCAGTCAGGTTCATGGTGTTTTGGGATGGTTTTGAGTTGATGGGATCGGCGGGAAAAGAGAGTCGCCCCCGATATGGGGACAAGCCGAGAAAAAGTATCTTCAGATTTTGATGGGGGCGATCTGCGTGCGGATTCGCGTTGCGGGAAGTCTAGCAGGCATTCGTGACGCGTCCAGTCACCAGGCTTCTGCCAGCGCTCAGAGATTACTGTCGATAAACGCGGTCAGCTGTGATTTGGAGACCGCGCCCACCTTGGTCGCCTCAACCTCGCCATTCTTGAACAGCATCAGCGTGGGGATACCACGGATACCGTACTGGGGCGGGGTGTTGGAATTATCATCAATATTCAGCTTGGCGACCTTGAGCTTGCCGGAGTATTCGGCCGCGATCTCATCCAGCACCGGTGCGATCATTTTGCAGGGGCCACACCACTCCGCCCAATAGTCAATCAGGACCGGCAGGGTTGACTGCAGCACATCTGACTCGAAAGAGTCGTCCGTCACATGAACAATCTGTCCACTCACGTTGGGTTTCTCCAAAAAGATCTGGGAAGACACCAGGCACCGCATGGTGCTCTGTGTTTGGGTTCCTAGAAGCAGGTAAATCAGGTGAATTCACGCCACAAACAGTGACGAGTCGCTTATTGGATCGAAAAAATCCCACTAATTCAAGTCCAAAGTTCACAAAAATTGGGTTATCCTTGCCCGCCATGAGCAAAACACACTTGACAGACACACGATTCGACCAATTCGATCTCGCCCCTGAACTCCTGCAGGGCATCACCGAGGCAGGCTTCATCCAGTGCACCCCGATCCAGGCAGAGACCCTGCCAATCGCCCTCGCCGGCAACGATGTCGCCGGCCAGGCGCAGACCGGCACCGGCAAGACCGCTGCCTTCCTAGTCGCGACCCTGCAGCACCTGATCGACCACCCCAGCAGCGAACAACGCCGGCCCAACCAACCCCGCGCACTGATGCTCGCCCCGACCCGCGAACTAGCAGTGCAGATCCACAAAGACGCCGAGGCACTCTGCAAGCATACCGACTTCACCACTGCCGCGGTATATGGCGGCACCGGCTACGAACAGCAGCGCAATCAGCTGCAGCAAGGCGTTGATATCCTGGTCGGCACCCCCGGACGACTGATCGACTACTTCAAACAGCATGTATACAACCTCAATGAGATCCAGGTGGTAGTGCTGGATGAGGCGGACCGCATGTTCGACCTCGGCTTCATCAAGGACATCCGTTACCTGCTGCGGCGCTGCCCGGGCCCAACCCGCCGCCTCGGCATGCTGTTCTCCGCCACCCTCTCCTACCGGGTGCAAGAGCTCGCCTACGAACACATGAACAACCCGCAGCATGTGGAGGTGCAACCAGAACAGGTCACCGCTGAGAAAGTGCGAGAGATCGGCTACATGGTTGCCAACGAGGAGAAGATCCCGCTGCTGATCGGCCTGCTGCGCAGGCAAGAGGCGAGCCGCACCATCGTCTTCGTCAACACCAAACGGGTCGCGGACAAGGTCTGGGGCTTCCTGCAGGGCAACCAGATCGACACTGCGGTGCTCTCCGGCGATGTGCCACAGAAAAAACGCCTCAACCTGCTCAACAAATTTCAGTCCGGTGAACTATCGGTACTGGTCGCCACCGACGTGGCGGCGCGCGGCCTGCACATCCCGGATGTCACCCACGTAGTCAACTACGATCTGCCGGAGGATGCGGAAGACTATGTGCACCGTATCGGCCGCACCGCCCGCGCCGGCGCCAGCGGCGACGCCATCAGCTTCGCCTGCGAGACCTACGCCTTCTCCCTTCCCGACATCGCCAAGTACACCGGCCACGCCATCCCGATGGAGACGGTCTCCGCCGAACTGCTGGCAGAGGTCGACCCAAAGAGCCGCATCTACCCGGACCGCAGCAAGCGTGTGCAGCATCGCAGCAAGGATGGCCGTAAGCACCACGGCAGAGGCCACAGTAGTGGTCATCATAAAAAGCACGACGAAAACAGGGCCGAGGGTGACAAGCCCAAACGCCATCGGCACCGGCACCATCCGGAGGGCACATCAAAAAACCCGCAGTAACCCGAGTGGATGACAAGTGTGGCCGCTGCAGCGGTTCAAAATGCTGCAGCTACACCACCGAGGCCCTCGGCGTCGCACCACGCTCCAAGGTCGATTTCGAGCACCTGCTGTGGCAGATCTCCCACCAGGGGGTGGAGATCTATAAAGATGAGGATGGCTGGTTTCTGTTGTTCCAGGCCCGCTGCGAACACATCCAGCCGAGCGGCGCCTGCGGTATCTACGCCGAGCGCCCGCAGATCTGTCGCGACTACAGCAACGACTGGTGCGAACTCGACGCCCCGGCGGAAGCGGGCTTCGAGCTCCACTTCCGCAACTACCGTGAGCTACTCGACTACTGTAAAAAACGCTTCAAGACCTGGGGACGATAGGTCGTCAGCAGCGCGAGTAGAAAACCACGCAAGAGGCTGAGCCAAACAGCAGCGCCCCACACTGCATTGCAGTCGTAAGCCGATCTGCCTGCTGAACCCATACCCCAATCTGAGCCAACGGCCACGTGATTTTTCCGCGGCAGCAGCTATAATCCGCGACCCGAAAATCCGAACTCCAGCCACCCCGAACCCCATGAACCTCAGCGCAGCCAGCCTCCAGAACCGTTTCATCTCAATCCGCGAAAACAAGGGCTTCGAGACCTTCGTAATCCTGGTGATCCTGATCTCAGCGATGGTAATCGGCGCCAAGACCTACGCCATCCCGCCGACTCTGAGCAGAGTCTTCGCAATCCTCGATATCGGCATTACCCTGTTCTTTCTGCTGGAAATCAGCATCCGCATAATCGCCGAGCAGAGTCTGAAACGCTTCTTCAGCAAGGCCTGGAATGTCTTTGATTTCATCATCGTGGTGGCCAGCCTAATTCCGGTGGAGGATAGTGAGGCGGCGCTACTCGGGCGACTGCTGCGCATCTTCCGGGTGCTGCGGCTGATCTCCATCATCCCGGAGCTACGGGTGTTGCTGAACGCCTTTGTCACCGCGATCCCGCGCATGGGCTACGTCTCGCTGCTGATGTTCATCATCTTCTATATCTACGCCGCAGCGGGCAGCATGTTCTTCCACACCATCAACCCGGAGCTGTGGGAGAACATCACCATCGCCATGCTGACCCTGTTCCGCGTCGCCACCTTCGAGGACTGGACCGACGTGATGTACGAGACCATGGCCGTCTATCCACTGAGCTGGAGCTACTATCTCTCCTTCATCTTCATCGTCGCCTTCGTTTTCCTGAACATGATGATCGGCATCGTGCTGGAGACCCTGCAACGGGAGCATGAGCAGTTCGCCCGGGATACCGGCGAGGGCGAGGCCGGCGAGGTGCACAACATCGAGACGCGCACCCTGCAGATGGATGAACGGCTACAGCGGATGGAGCAGATGCTGGCACAGATCAGCGCCAGCCAGGACGCCAAAAAGAGCTGATCAGCAGACCGAACGCAGACCCGCCATCACCTCGGAGAAGTCGTGAATGGCTGGGATCTCTCCCGCCTCACGCAGCGGCCCCTTGGAGTCTGGCTTGAGGATCGCCAGCAGCCAGCGGATGCCATAGCCCCGGGCCGATGCAAGCACCGAGGGGCTGTCATCAACAAACAGGGTGCGTTCACGATCAAACGGCTCCAGTGCCTGCAGCTTATCCCAGAACGCAGGATCCTCCTTCGGCAGACCCAGATCATGGGCGGTGACGATGTGATCGAAAAAGCCCGCCAGGCGGGTCCGCTCCATCTTCAACGCCAACGCCTTCTGGTGGGCGTTGGTCACCAACACCCGGCGCTTACCGGCGCACATCAGCTGATCGAGAAAATCGACCACATGCGGATGCACCTGGATCAGATGCTCCACCTCCGCCTTCAACAGCGCAATATCGAGCCCCAGCTCGCGGCTCCAGTGGTCGACACAGTACCACTCCAGAGTCCCCTCGATGCTCTTGTAGCGAGCCATCAGCTGATCCTTGGCCTCCGCATATTCCAGACTACGGGTCTCTGCGTAACGCTGTGGCACGTACTCCAGCCAGAAGTGGTTGTCGAAGTGCAGATCAAGCAGGGTGCCATCCATGTCGAGCAACACGGTATCGATTTGCTGCCAGTCAATCATCGTCAAAAGTCGGCTCCATGTTAGGCTGTGCCACCCCAGCTGGTTGCAACGAAACGAGCTCGATCATGCCACAAAAACCAAAGATCCTCAGCCGCCGCCAAGTAGTCCAGTCCCGCATCTTCCGTGTCGAGGAGATGGAGATCGAATACGCCAACGGTGAGCGCCGCACCCACGAACGGCTGCTTGGCGGCAGCAGCGGCTCGGTGCTGATCGTACCGATGCTCGACGAGGATACGGTGCTGCTGATCCGTGAATACGCCAGCGGCACCGACAACTATCAGCTCGGTCTGCCGAAGGGGCGCATCGAGGCCGGCGAGACGCCGTTGGCGGCGGCTGGGCGGGAGATCCGCGAGGAGACCGGCTACGCGGCGCGAAACCTGGAACTACTGCGCACTGTGACCATCGTACCCTCCTACATCCAGCACAATACCCATGTTATTCTGGCGCGCGATCTCTACCCGGACCGGCTCGAAGGGGATGAACCCGAGCCCATCGAGGTGGTCCCCTGGAGACTCTCAAACTGGCAGCAACTGCTGGCCCAACCCGATTTTACCGAGGCGCGCTCGATCGCCGCGCTCTGCCTGACAAGGGAATATCTGCAATGACCACACCGATCTCCATGGACCAACTCCTCGAACTCGCCAAACAGGCCGGCGACGCAATCATGGAGGTCTACAACTCCGACGACTTTGGCATCGAGCAGAAGGCTGACGACTCCCCCCTAACCAAGGCCGACCTCGCCTCCCACCAGATCATCGTCGAGGCATTGGAACGCCTCACCCCGGAGATCCCGGTGCTCTCGGAGGAGTCCGCCAAGATCCCCTTTAAGACCCGCCAGAGCTGGAACCGCTACTGGCTGATCGACCCGCTCGACGGCACCCGCGAGTTCGTCAAACGCAATGGCGAGTTCACCGTCAACATCGCCCTGGTGGAAAATCAGCAGGCGACGCTCGGCGTGATCTATGCGCCGGTGCTGGAGCGCTTCTACTACGGCGTACTTGGCGAGGGGGCGTGGAAAAAACAGGGCCCGGCAGAGGCCGAGGCGATTCAGGTGCAAGCCAAGCTGCGCAGTCCAGCGATCGTCGCCGGCAGCCGCTCCCACGCCGGCAATTCGCTGATCAAATTCCTCGAAAACATCGGCCCTCACCAGCTGACATCCATGGGCAGCTCGCTGAAGTTCTGCCTGGTGGCCGAGGGCAGCGCCGATCTCTACCCACGCCTTGGCCTCACCTCCGAGTGGGACACCGCCGCTGCGCAGGCGGTAGTGGAGGCTGCCGGCGGCAAAATCACCATGCTCGATATGCAGCCGCTGCGCTACAACACCAAAGATTCGCTGCTCAACCCCTTCTTCTTCGTGTTCGGCGACAGCAGCGTCGACTGGTCGCAATACCTCGAACGCGAAAAGGAGTAATCCGAGTCCACTCTGCATATACTTGGACAAAACGTTCCGGCCAGAGTGGTCGGAACAGAACCAGCCGCTACACCAACAACAACTACCGGCGGCAGGCAGACTGATTGTTCCGGGCGCATTGGAAAAACAAACCACCAAGAGCTGTCCGCATGAAACACCATCGATCCCTCCTGCCCCTGCTGCTGTGGGGCAGCCTGCTATTGTCCGCACTCCCGGCTCTTGCTGCCGAAGATACCAAAGATCTCTTCGCCTTCGATGACTTTCCCCTGGAGGAGCCGCTCAGCCACCCCGACTGGTTCAAACACAGCTTCCTCGACCTGCAGGAGGATCTGGCCGATGTCCAACAGAGCGGCAAGCAAGGGCTGATCCTCTACTTCGGCCAGCAGCGCTGCGCCTACTGCAAGATGCTTCTGCAGGTGAACTTCGGTCTCTCTGACATCACCGCCTACACCCGCCGCCACTTCGAGGTGGTCGCAATCAACATCTGGGGCATCGACGAGGTCACCGACCTGGCTGGCGAGCTGCTCACGGAGCGGGAACTGGCCCAGCGCGAGAACACCACTTTCACTCCCTCGCTGATCTTCTACGATGAGGAAGGCCACGAGGCACTGCGGTTGCGCGGCTACTACCCACCCTACCAGTTTCGTGCTGCACTGGAGTATGTGGCCGACCGCCACTACCAGAGAGAGAGCTTTCCCGACTACCTGGCCCGCGCCGACGAGGCGACCCACTTCGAGCCCGGCGAGCTCAACGAGGAGTCCTTCTTCCTGCCGCCACCGCACAACCTCGACCGCTCCCGCTTCCCCGGCGAGCGCCCGCTGGCGGTCTTCTTCGAGCAGGGTGAGTGCCACGCCTGTGATGTGCTGCATGGCCAGCCGCTACGCGAACCCGCCATCAACAGGCTGTTCCAGCGGTTCGACAACGTGCAGCTCGACATCAACGCCGACACCCCTATCGTCATCCCCGACGGCAGACGCTCCACGGCGAAGCAGTGGGCGAAAGAACTTGGCCTCTTCTACACCCCGTCGCTGCTGTTCTTCGACGAACAGGGCAATGAGATCATCCGGGTCGACTCGGTGGTGCGCTTCTACCGGCTGCGCAACGTGGCCAACTACATCAACAGCCGCGGCTATCTCAGCGAGCCCGACTACCAACGCTGGCGGGTCTCCAACGCTCCCTAGTGGCAGAAGCGGCTCAGATAATCCTCATACTCATCCTGGCGCTGGTGCAGACGGGCGCTGTGCGACGCCTTGTAGCCGGCCCGCAACCGGTTCTCGACCCGCTGCAGCTTCTGCTCGGTACGAAAACAGCGCTCCTGTTGGCGTTTGCGCGCCCGCTCAGCCGCCCCGGCATTCGATTTTTTACGTCGCAATTTGCGTTTCTTGGCGGCAGCGGGGCGCTGCGCCGGCGCTTCAAAACCGCGAGTCTGCTCCACCACCCGGGTCTCGCTCTGCACCCCCTGCTGGCAGGGGCGCTGGCGAAACTCCACCGCACCATCCGCCATGGTACAGCGGTAGATCGACTCATCCGCTGCTGCCGTCACCGGCACACCGATCCACCCTACACACAAGCCGACACCCAACACCAAGCCGGCGAAACATCCCTGTCGCATCGCACTCTCCCTGAGTTATCCAATCCCTGACGACCAATCAGATAGTAGTCGCCACTCTTCAAGTATCAAACAGAAGCGCCGCTAACACGCCCAGTCATAGAAAGGACGACGCGCCGACATGCGGGATATGGAACGGGAAAACCGCCACCTCAAACAACGACTCAAGGAGCTGAGCAACGAGGCGCGGCGTAATGAGACGACCCTGAATCGCTTCCATCAGCGAGAGCTGGAACTGCTCTCTGCCGGCTCCCTGGCGGAACTGCTGCAGCATCTGACAGATGGCATGCGACGCTCCATGGAGCTGGCGTCGATCTGTCTGCTGCTGGAGGATCGGAAACACCATCTGCGCGACCTACTCAACAACAACGGCATCCCGGCAGAGAGCTTCCCCGCAGTACGTCTGGTCGATGATCTACAACAGGCACACCCCCATCTCACCAGCCTGCAACGAGTCTGGCTCGGCCCCTTCCTGGTACCTGAACACGCCGGTCTGTTCGACAACCCACAACAGCTGCAGAGTGTCGCACTGCTTCCGATCCCCCGCCGCGGCAAGATTATCGGCTGGATCTGCATGGGCAGCCGGCGCCACGACCGCTTCACCCGCCACCATGCCAGCGACTTCATCGAACACCTCGCCACAGTCAGTGGTGTCTGTCTGGAAAACGCCGCCAATCGCGAGCGTCTGCTGCTGAGCGGTTTTACCGACCCGCTCACCGAACTGTACAACCGCCGATATCTCGACCGACGCCTGCCTCAGGAGCTCTCCCGCTCGCACCGCTATCACCAGCCGCTCAGCTGCCTATTTGTCGATGCCGACCACTTCAAACAGATCAATGACCAACACGGCCATTCGGCGGGGGATCAGGTACTGCAGGAGCTGGCCCGGCGCCTGCGAGAGCAGCTGAGGGCGAGTGATCTGGCGATCCGCTACGGCGGCGAAGAGTTCACCCTACTCCTGCCCCACACCACGCTGAAAGAGGCACTGCGGCTAGCGGAGCGGATTCGCCAGCGTGTGGAGCGCGAACCGGTGCGGTTGGAGAGCGGCCAGACAATCCCGATCAGGGTCTCGGTCGGCGCCGCGCAGAGCCTGCCACCACCACCCGATCTACAGCCCGACCTGGAGAGCATCGCCAAGGCCCTGCTGGAAAACGCGGATCAGGCGCTCTATCTAGCGAAATCGAACGGCCGCAACCGGGTTGAGTGCATAAATCCCCAGGCGCGGAGCTAGTTGTCATAATCAAGAATACTCTCGCCGGCCCTCAGGCCAGCCTCACCCTGCTGCCTTGGTGGCTCACCACTCAGCGCCTCGTCCACTGGACTCAATACCCGCCAGATCGCACCGCCAACCCGATCCATCTGACTCCCCAGCTCGGCCTGCACCCCCTCCAGCAGCTCATTGCTCTCTTCATCCACGCCAACGCGCCGCTCCAGCTTCTGATAGGCGCTGAGGCAGGGGTTCTCATCCCCAACCCCAACATCGCCAAACGCCACCAGCAACAGCGCGGGGTTGGAGATCCCCAGTGCCACGCCGGCGATCGCTTTCAAAACACTCAGCTTGGTCGGGTTGATCTGCGGATCATGCAGCGGTCCGCTCACCGCCACCGGATTAGCGAAGGAGATCAGGGTCAGTTGCTTGGGTCGCGGATCAAGGATCATGTCGATACGATCCCGCCTGAAGTCAATCTTGCCACTGCCGGCGATGGTCAGCTCCTGAGTATCAACCAGCAGCCCCAGACTGCGCGCCACCCCCTGCTTGAGGTACCAGCGGCTCACCAGACAATTCAGATGGGTGTCGTGCTGCTTCTCGTCCTGCAGCTGGGACAGTAGCGTGGTGACCAGATCCTGCAGCTTGTAGGGTAGCTCCTGGTTGCGCAGCTTCGCCTTACCGCCAACTATCACAAGATCCCCGCTCAGGCTCTGCAGCAGCCCCCCCCAGGTGCGTGCGCCCGCATCGAGATCAAGGGTGATGTCGCTCTTGCCATCCAGGTCCCGACTCAGATCGAGGTGGCGCAGCAACTGCCCATAATCCAATGTCTTAGCGTGGGCCAACAGCTTGAACTTTTTCTGCGGCCCACGCGGATCAGCATAGAGCTTGGCCCGTAGCGTACCGCCGCCGCTGAATGCCAGCTCGATCGGCACCAAGCGCAATCGCGCTCCTTTGGTCTGCAGCCGCAGCTGCCCCTTGCCGAGGCGACTCTTGCCATAGCGAAGACTCTTGAAGTCGAGATCCAGCTCCAGATCCGCTGCGGAGACCCACTCGAGCCGGATACGACGCTCGGCCATCCGCTGCGACTTTTTTCCCCGCAGGCCCGACTGGGCGGCAAACAGCTGCCTGAGATCGAGTCGCTCCGATGTCAGCGAGCCGCTCAAGGCTGGTCGGCTACCGCCCCGGCGAAGCTCGAGCCTGCCGCCGATCTGGTTGCGCCCCAGGGTGAGCGAAAACGGCTGCAGTCGTAGCCCCCGCTTCTGCAGCAGCAGGCTCATCCTGAGCCGGTGCGGCCAGCCTTTGCCCAGGCCAATTTGCCGACTCGCCCAGGCGGGCAGAGCACGCCCCTTGGCCTCGATCTGCAGCGGCCCCTGCAAACGCCAATCACTAGCCCCCAGATCGAACTTCAGGCTCGCTCCCCCTTTGGGATAGCTCGCATCAAATGCAAACCGCAGCAGCCCAGCCGATTCGACCAGCTGAGCGAGCTGCGGACCCACAGCCTTCAATTTCAGGCTTTCCCCATCGAGCTGCCCCGAGGCGGCAAACTGCAGTGGCTTTCCCGGCGCCCCTTTCAGCTGTGTCTGTTTCAGCTCCCAGCGTAAGGGCTGTTGTTTACCAAAGCCGGCGACTTCGACCACCCCACCTTGCAGGCGCAGTTGCACTCGCCCGCTTTTCGCCACTGCCTCTCGGCTTACACCTTTAGCCGACAGCTCAAGTGACATGCCGGCGAGCTTCCCCTTAAGCCCGGATTTGGGCAACAGGGTTGCGAGAGACAGCTGCGAACCTGCCAGCTGCAGATCCCATTCACCGCCACTCAGCTGCTGTCGACCCTGGCCGGTAAACCTCTGCTTGCGCCATCGGAAGGCGACATCCTCAAGGGCAACCTGTTCGTCGGAGAGAGTGAGACGCGCCTGCACCGCATGCAACTCGGCTGCAGGCAGCTGCAAAGATTCGGCACGCACAACCAAGTCGAGCGCAAGCGGCAGGTGCAGCATCTCTTCTGCATCGTCTGATTGCCTGCTGGCTCCGCTCAGCAGCGGACGCAGGTTGAGTCGCTTGAAGTCCAGCTCACCTGTCAGTGTCCGCCTCCCCTGGCGTGTCTCCAGCCGCAGATCACCGCCGAAGCGGGTTTTCCCGATCCGTCCCTCGATCTGCTGCAACCGCCACTGATCCTGCGCAATCTGCAGCTTCGCAGCAAGCCGGTAGGCCCCGATGGGAACTGACGGGTTTCGTGAAGGCAGCAGTGACTCGAACCGCTCCCCCTTCCACAGCAGAGACAATTCAGTCAACCGTGGCCTTGTCTCATGCAGAGCACCATCTGCCTTCAGGCTATTTTTTTTCGAGCTCAACACGATAGTGAGTGGCCGCTTTTCACCCTTCCCTCTCTCTCCGAGGGTGGCATGCAGTGAGACGGGCTGAGCATCGGCCTCTCCCTGAAGATCAATGCTCAGGCTCTGCTCAGCGATCCGGGCACTACCCTGGGTCAGCAGCAATCTGTTGACGCCGGCAACATTGACTGCACGACCAAAGATCTGCTGCAGCGCCATCCCTTGATCGCTGGCGCGCAGTTCACCCGCAACTTCAACCCGTGCATCAGCAGCCAGGTTGAGGCCGCTCAAACGCTCCCACATGGGGCTCTGCCACGCCTCAAGCAGCCACAGCAAGCGCTCCGCCTCGGTATAACCCGCCAACCGCAACCCCTCACCGGCAAAGCTGAATGAGTAGTTGGTCGGCTCATGGGCAGTAAAATCGATAACATAACGTCCGTTCATCGGGATCGAGCGGTAGCGCACATCGCCAAACAGCTCGAAATGGCCCGTCGCCCCGAGCCGACCGCTGACCGATGTGAGCTCTAGTCGATGCAAAACGCCATCTTCCAGATAGGACAGGAGTGAGTCGTCGATCTGAATCCGAGGAATCTCCGGCAACGAAGCACCGCTTGAGCTCCCACCAGACGCCCCAAACTGCCAGTTGTTGGCGTTATCTGCAGCACGTTCGAGCCGCAGATCGGCCCCCAGCAGACGCCCCTCGGCAACCTCAATGCGCCCCGCCAGCAGCGCCATGGGAGAGAGGCTGAGCTGCAACTCGCGGGCGCTGATCATCTCCGCACGAGAGGCCCAGGCGGGGTTCATCAGCGCCACCTGCCGTGCCTGCAGGGCCGGTGGAAAGAGCGATTTGAGGCGCAACTCTCCGCGCAGCTCCAGCTTACGCCCCAAGGCATCTGAAATCAGTGCGGCCAACCGGTCCTTTTGTGGCTCAAGCCAGAGCGGCAAGCTCGCAGCCGCCAGGCCCAGCGTCAGCAACACCACGGCCAGTGCAACAATGCCAAACTTCAATCCTGGGAATCGCATTATCATCCTGATGAATTTTGCACACTATGATTTAAGTAATCAGCTTGGCTGCCGATAGAGGCTAAAGCTTGCCATCCCAATGCAGGCGGAACAACGTCACACCACGCGATTTTAGGGGAGACAACAGCAGTGCTTCAGATGCATTATTCATCCACTGCGGCAGGATGTGATCATCAAGGGACCCCCATGAAAGGGAACAGACGGCAACCAATGCTCCCAAATCAGCGCCACGCAGCGCACCGGATGCTCACGGCAATATTGCTGCTGGTGGTCGCGCTGCCTGCTGCGGCGACACCCCAACTGGATCTGCACGAAAGCCCCAACTTCACCCCCGCACCGCCGATTGGCCCCAGCGATCGCACCACCGGCGCGTTCAGGATCCCGCTCAACGCCTCGATGCGGCTGGGCGACAAAACGGGCTGGGAACTCGAGGTCACCAAGCCGTCCACCATCGGCCTCTACGATTTCAAATTCGACGACATCTCTCTACCCAACCTGCCCGACCAAGTTGAGACGGTTGGCCGCCTGCCCGGGCTGCACCTACACTTGCCCGCATCGGAGCAGTGGATACTGACCCCCTTTGTCGACATCGGCACCGGCAAGGCCCGCGACGGCAAGCAGGTTGCCTGGATCTACTCCACTGGCATGGAGAGCCGCTACGCCTTTGACTGGGGCAATCACGACCTGCTGCTCGGCAACCGGGTACGCTATTCCGGCTACGCCCTGGACGACAACAGTCAGTCCGACCGATTTCTCTCGTTCGAAACCCAGCTCGACATCCATCTCCCCAAACAGAGCAACATCTTTGGCTGGAACGCCGACCTCAACATCTACGGTCTCAACCAGCTCTACATCAACGGCTCAGAGTTCACCTCACTGCAGCAAGAGAAGCAGGAGATCACCGCTCTGTGGGAGACAGGCCTTAGTGTAGACCTCTCCAACGGCGGCAAGAGCGGCTTCTCTGGACTACCGCGTATCGGCCTGGGCTATCGTTTTGGCGAAGGTGTCAGCATGTTCCGTCTGGTGCTCGACAAAGAATTTTAAACCGCCGCGCCGATCTACACCTGCCTATTGCCTGACTCATCACTTCCGTCTAACGTTAGTCCAACTGTTTCCACGCCCCCACGCTTTTGATGTTTACCCGCTGCCCCAACTGCCACACCCTGTTCAGAATCAGCCTCGATCAACTCAAGGCCGCCAACGGCCTTGCTCGTTGTTGCGAGTGTGAGGAGATATTCAATGCACTGCAGAATCTGCAGTCGCTGCCTGGGCTGCATGCAGAGGAACAGCGCCCCCCTGACACATCCGGCCAGCCCCTGGCCGATGAGAAAACCACGCTCGAGGCTAAAACCAGCGAGGCTGATGAGCTGTTTGATGCCGATGCCGAGGGCAACGAGCAGACCAGCTCCTACATGCTGCTCGACAGCGATTCGGTGATCCTCGACAGCATCGACTTCTCACTTCCAGAGAAGGGCGCGGCGGGCGTCCCCCTCGATGATATCGAGGCAAAGCAAGAGGATGAGCTGAGCGTCGACAGGGTCAACCTCAACGACTATGACCTGGACATCGACAGCAACCCCAGCCAGGAGATTGAGAGCAAAACCACCGCCCTACTCGCTGAGGCTGAAGAAGATGTCGCCCTGGTCCCAGCGGAGGATCAGCCACAGCCGAGCGACGCAGAGCCTCCTTCCACCCCGCCAGGGGAACAGAGCCAGCCCTCCTCGGCAGACAAGGAGAAGCCACCAGCCCACACACTAGATGAGGACTCCTTCGACCTGGGAGGGATCTTCATTGAGCCCGGCTACGCCAAGCAGAGCCGCCTGTGGGGCTTCGGCGCACTGCTTCTGCTAATCGTTCTAGGCGGGCAACTGACCTGGCAGTTCCGTGACCAGATCGCCGCCCATCCGCTGGGGCGCGATCTGCTGCAGCAAGCCTGCAACCAGTTCAACTGTACTCTTCCTCAACGGCGCGACCCAAAGCGTATCGTGGTGGTCGAGCGCGACCTGCGCATCCACCCAGAACATGACGACGCCCTCTATCTGCAGCTCGACATGGTCAACCAGGCAAGCTTCGAGCAACCCTTCCCCAAGCTACAGTTGAGCCTCTTCAATGAAGCGGGCAAGGCGGTCGCCCGACGCACTTTCCTGCCTGCCGAATACCTGCCGCTAAGCCTCTCCACCGATAACCTAATGCCAGCCGGACTGCCGATCCGTATCCAGATGGAACTGGTCGACCCGGGTAGCGACGTGATTGGCTTCAAGTTTGAATTCCTCTAATCTGTTCGTGGAAATAGAATCCCGGCACGCAAACACTCTATCCCACTGATATCCATGTAAATTCCACCCCACACCGACAAAACAGGTTTTACTTCATGACCTGATTGAGGGTAAGATTCACAGTCTTTCCCTCAATAAAAACCACGTGCAGCCAGGTGATGGGACTCATGCAGATCGGCCCCTACAAGCTGGAGAACAATCTGATCCTGGCGCCAATGGCTGGCGTGACCGACCACCCGTTTCGGCAACTCTGCCGGCGCTTGGGAGCCGGCATGGCGGTTTCCGAAATGGTCTCGGCAAACTCCGCACTGTGGGGCAACCGCAAGACCATGAAGCGGCTCGACCATGAGGGGGAGAGCGGCCCGATTTCGATACAGATCGTCGGCTCGGATCCGACCATGATGGCGGAGGCGGCGCGCCTCAATGTGGCGCATGGCGCCCAGATCATCGATATCAATATGGGATGCCCGGCCAAGAAGGTCTGCAAGGTCGCGGCAGGATCAGCACTGCTACGGGACAGCGCGCTGGTGGAAAAGATTCTTCAAGCAGTGGTCGACGCGGTGGATATTCCTGTCACCCTGAAGATCCGCACCGGCTGGGATACCAACAACCGTAATGGGGTAGAGATTGCACGCATCGCCGAGAACAGCGGCATCCAAGCGCTGGCGGTGCATGGCCGCACCCGTGAATGCCGTTTTGCAGGAGAGGCCGAATACGAGACGATTCGCCAGATAAAAGAGGCTGTCGCCATCCCGGTCATCGCCAACGGCGATATCGACTCCCCGGAAAAGGCGGCTGAAGTTATAAGAGAGACAAGAGCGGACGGCGTGATGATCGGCCGGGCAGCCCAGGGCAGACCCTGGATCTTCCGCGAGATCGATCACTACCTGAAGACAGGGGAAAAACTGCCAAGCCCATCGCTGAAGTGGACACAAGCAGTACTGATGGAACACCTGCAAAGCCTCTACGCATTCTACGGAGAACACCAGGGCGTACGCATCGCACGCAAGCACATTGCGTGGTACAGCAAGACCCACCCGGGTGGAGCAGGCTTCAGAAGGGAGATCAATCAGACCGACACAATCGCAGCACAACTACAACTCATAGGTCGGTTTTTTTCGATGCAAATGCAACTGGGGGAAATAGCGGCATGAACATTGAGGCAGGACTATACAGCAAGAGTGGCGAGGGGGATCTTAGCGCCACTCCGAGGAAAAAATCAGAGCCTTTGCGACAGTGCGTCCACGACGCAATGCAGCGCTACTTCGAGCACATCGACGGCCATGGTATGAGCAATCTCTACCGACTGGTGATGAACGAAGTGGAGTCACCGCTGCTGGAGAGCGTAATGGACTATACCGGCGGCAACCAGACTCGTGCCGCCGCGGTACTCGGCATCAGCCGCAGCACCCTGCGCAAAAAGCTCGCCCAGTACGGACTGGACTGAACTCCGTCCACCGAGCATAACAACGGCCACTCCGATCGCGCCTCCCTCAGTAGCACCCTGCCCGCAAGAATGAGACGCGATCGAAGCAGTAGCCCCAACTAGAAACCATTTGATAAACAAACGGATAGAGCAACCATGTCTGCAATCACCCGCGCCCTGATCAGCGTCTCTGACAAAACCGGCATCGTCGACTTCGCCCGCACCTTGGCCGACAAGGGCGTCGAGATCCTCTCCACCGGTGGTACCGCCCGCCTACTTACCGAAAACGCGATCCCGGTGATCGAGGTCTCCGAGTACACCGGCTTCCCGGAGATGATGGACGGCCGGGTGAAGACCCTGCACCCGAAGATCCACGGTGGCATCCTCGGCCGACGCGGCACCGATGACAGCGTCATGAAAGAGAACGGCATCGGCCCCATCGACCTGATCGTGGTCAACCTCTACCCCTTTGAACAGACCGTCGCCAACCCCGACTGCGATCTGCCCACCGCCATCGAAAACATCGACATCGGCGGCCCCACCATGCTGCGCGCCGCGGCCAAGAACCACACCGACGTCGCCGTGGTGGTGGATGCTGACGACTACGGCCGGGTGCTCGACGAGATGAGCGCCCGCAACGGCGAGGTCAGTCCAGCCACCCGTTTCGACCTGGCGGTCAAGACCTTCGAACACACTGCTCGCTACGACGCCGCCATCGCCAACTACCTGGGTGCCCGAGTGGGTGACGAGGCGAGCGACTTCCCACGCACCTTCTCGATGCAGTTCAAGCAGGTGCAGACCATGCGCTATGGCGAGAACCCGCACCAAAAGGCCGCCTTCTTCGTCGAACACCAGATCGACGAGGCGAGTGTCGCCACTGCCCGCCAGATCCAGGGCAAAGAGCTCTCCTACAACAACATCGCCGACACCGATGCGGCGCTGGAGTGCGTGAAGAACTTCGACGAGGGCCCGGCCTGCGTCATCGTCAAACACGCCAACCCCTGCGGCGTCGCCCTCGGCGATAATCTGCTCGACGCCTACAACCGCGCCTACAGCACCGACCCGGAGTCGGCCTTCGGCGGCATCATCGCCTTCAACGGCGAACTCGACGGCGAGACCGCCCAGGCCATCGTCGAGCGCCAGTTCGTCGAAGTGATCATCGCTCCCAAACTCTCCGCCGCCGCCATCGAGGCTGTAACCGCGAAAAAGAATGTGCGTCTACTGGAGTGTGGCGAGTGGTCCGCCGAATCGCTGCACCGTTTGGAATTCAAACGCGTCAACGGCGGCCTGCTGGTACAGGATGCCGACCTGCAGCTGAGCAACCAGATCAAGGTGGTGACCGAACGCCAACCCACCGAAGCGGAGATGCGCGACCTGCTCTTCACCTGGCGGGTCGCCAAGTTCGTCAAGTCCAACGCCATCGTCTACGGTCGAGACGGCATGACCATCGGCGTCGGCGCCGGCCAGATGAGCCGCATCAACTCCGCGCGTATCGCCGGCATCAAGGCCGAACACGCCAGCCTAGAGGTGAAGGGCTCGGTGATGGCGAGCGACGCCTTCTTCCCCTTCCGTGACGGCATCGACAGCGCCGCCGAAGCGGGCATCGCCGCAGTGATCCAGCCTGGTGGTTCGATGCGTGACGAAGAGGTGATCGCCGCCGCCAACGAACATGGCATGGCGATGGTCTTCACCGGCATGCGGCACTTTCGTCACTGATCGGCTTTACCACGAAGAACACAAAGCACAAGAAGAAATAATGGCTAACGCCCTAGTGTTCTTTGTGCCCTTTGTGGTGAGACGCTGTTTCCATGAATAAGATCCATCCCACCGCCATCATCGAGGACGGTGCCGAGCTGCACCCATCGGTCAGCGTCGGCCCCTTCTCCATCATCGAGGGCGGCGTCTTCATCGGCGAGGGCTGCGTGATCGAGAGCGGGGTGCGCATCTTCAGCGGCACGACCCTGGGCAAAAACAACCGCGTTTACAGCGGCGCCATGCTGGGTTGCGAACCCTTGGATCTCAGCTTCACTCCGGAGAAGAGCCGCCCGTTGCTGATCGGCGACAACAACCACTTCAGAGAGGGCGTCAACTTCAGTCGCGGCGTGAAGAGCGAGGACGGCACCATCATCGGCAGCGGCAACTACTTCATGTCTAACTGCCACGTCGGCCACGACTGCCGTTTTGGCGACCACAACGTAGTCGGCTCTTACACCGCCTTTGCCGGCCATGCATCCGTCAGCAACAAGGCCTTCATCTCTGGCCTAGCGGGAATCCATCAGTTCTGCCGCATCGGCGACAACGTCATGATCGCCGGCTGCGCCAAGGTGGTTAAAGACGTCCCCCCCTTCACCACCTGCGACGGCAACCCAGCGCGCATCCTAGGGCTCAACGCAGTGGGGCTGCGCCGTAACGGCTTCGATGCAACGGCCCGCAAATCGATCAAACAGACCTACAAGATCCTCTACCACTCAGACCTCAACATCTCCCAGGCTCTGGAACAGCTGCGCGGTGAGCCCCAGGGCAGCGAGGCGCAGCGCATCATCGCCTTCTTCGAAGCCAGCGAACGTGGTGTCACCACACACAAGTAGCCGCACCACCACGCCTTATAGGGCTTTTCCGCTTTACCTTCACGCCAGCCTGGTCTATCTCTTCTACATGACCCTCACTGAGGCGACCTACTGACCTCCAGTCAACCCTAAGGTGGTGCTACCATGCCAAACACCTGTACTGATGTAGTGATCCATATCGTCGAAGAGCTAGACGACGCCAACATCAACGCCATCGAACGTGAACTGTCCAGTGTCGACGGGGTGGTCTCGGCCTGCGTCAACGAGAAGGCCCGTCATCTCATCCTGGTCGACTACGATCCTGCCGACATCCACGCCAGCGAGCTGCTGCACAAGGTCGAACACCGCGGACTGCACGCCCAGCTGGTGGGCCTGTAACACGCAGACCCGTCGCCCCACTCAACAAGGCCCTGCGGGGCCTTTTTCATGCCGCCCCTCACTCCGCAACGATACAAACCCGTCCCATGAAACGGTATCATTGCGCCAGTTTCCATAACGCCTGAAGTAGAACACCATGAAGATACTCGTCATCGGCTCCGGTGGCCGAGAACACGCCCTCGCCTGGAAGGCGGCCCAGTCTCCTTTGGCCGACAAGGTCTTCGTCGCCCCTGGCAATGCCGGCACCGCGCTGGAACCGAAGCTGGAGAATGTAGCGATCAGCGTCGAGGACATCGATGCGCTGGTCAGCTTCGCCAAAACCAACGCGATCGGCCTGACCATCGTCGGCCCCGAAGTGCCACTGGTGATCGGCCTGGTGGACGCCTTCACTGCAGCCGGCCTGAAGTGCTTCGGCCCGACCCAGGGTGCGGCCCAACTGGAGGGCTCCAAATCCTTCACCAAGGACTTCCTCGCCCGCCACCAGATCCCTAGCGCCGACTATAAAACCTTCACCGAGATCGAGCCGGCACTCGCCTATCTGCAGCAGCAGGGTGCGCCGATCGTGATCAAAGCCGACGGCCTGGCCGCCGGCAAAGGCGTCATCGTCGCGATGGATCTGCAGACCGCCGAGGCAGCGGTGAAGGATATGCTCGCCGGCAACGCTTTCGGTGAGGCGGGTCACCGGGTGGTGATCGAGGAGTTCCTCGACGGCGAGGAGGCGAGCTTCATCGTCATCGCTGACGGCGAACATGTGCTGCCAATGGCCACCAGCCAGGACCACAAGCGCGCCGGCGACGGCGACACTGGCCTCAACACCGGCGGCATGGGGGCCTACTCGCCGGCACCGGTGGTCAGCGAGGCGATCCACCAGCGCATCATGGATGAGGTGATCCTGCCCACCATCAAGGGCATGGCTGCAGAGGGGCTGCCCTACACCGGCTTCCTCTACGCCGGGCTGATGATCATGGCCGACGGCACCCCCAAGGTGATCGAATACAACTGCCGCTTCGGCGACCCGGAGACCCAGCCGATCATGCTGCGGATGCGCTCCGACCTGGTGGCCCACTGCCTCGCCGCCATCGACGGCCAGCTCGATAGTGAGACCACTGAGTGGGATCCACGCGCCGCTCTCGGCGTGGTGCTTGCCGCCGGCGGCTACCCCGGCGACTACGCCAAGGGCAGGGTAATCTCCGGTCTACCTGAAAGCGAGTGCGATGGCGAGAAGGTGTTCCACGCCGGCACCGCAGAGCAGGATGGCCAGGTGGTCACCGCCGGCGGCCGGGTGCTCTGCGCCACCGCCCTGGGCGAGAACGTCGCCGCGGCCCAAGCACGGGCCTACCAGCTCGCACGCAGCATCAGCTGGGAAGGGGTCTATCTGCGCAACGACATCGGCTATCGTGCGGTGGCCCGTGAGCAGAGCTGAGACTGGTCAGCCGGGGAGAAGACCAATCACGCCACTCACCCTCGGCTTCCGGGCAACTCTTATGCTGGCGCTGCTGGCGATCACCCATCTGGCCACCACCAGCATCGACTACCCGATGGTCTCCAGTGTCTGGGACAAGCTGGAGCACAGCAGTGCGTTTCTCTGCCTGGCGCTGCTGAGCGACTTCAGCTTCCCACACTCACGCTGGGACCGGCGCAAGTGGCTGCCGCTGCTCGGCTACGGTCTGCTGATCGAGCTAATCCAGCACTTTCTGCCCGACCGCCACTTCTCGCTGCTCGACCTGGGAGCCGACGCGATCGGCCTACTGGTCTATCCGCTGCTGTTACCACTACTGCTGCGACTACCCCTGCTGTCGCGCCACTGCCATACTGGGGACGATCAGCAAAAGGCGGCCGACTGAATCGCCAACAAGCCCCAGGAACGCCCATGAGTAGCAGCAACCGCTTCAAATTCGACTTTCTCGCCTCCAAGCCGAAGGCGATCCAGCGCTCGGTCTCCAACCATCTGGTCTACACCATCGGCAAGGATCCCTTCACCGCCACCGACCACGACTGGATGATGGCCTTCTGCCATGTGGTGCGAGACCGGCTGATCGAACGCTGGATGGAGACCCAGCGCAGCTACTACCGCAACGACGCCAAGCGAGTCTACTACCTGTCGATGGAGTTCCTGATCGGTCGCAGCCTGACCAACAGCCTGCTCAACATGGATATCCACGACGCCTGCAGCAGCGCCCTGCACCGGCTCGGCATCGAACTGGAGCGACTGCGCAACCTGGAGCACGACGCCGCGCTGGGCAACGGCGGCCTGGGGCGGCTGGCGGCCTGCTTTCTCGACTCAATGGCGACCCTCGACCTGCCCGGCATCGGCTACGGCATCCGCTTCGAGTACGGCATGTTCCGCCAGCGCATCGAAAACGGCCAACAGGTCGAGCACCCGGAGAACTGGCTAGCGCACGGCAACCCATGGGAGTTCCCGCGCCCAGAGGTGGCCTACAAGGTGCGCTTTGGCGGTCGGGTACTGGAGTATCAGGGGCCGAACGGACGGCGTCAGTTCGACTGGATCGAGGGTGATCTCGTGCTCGCCCAGGCCTACGATACGCCGATCCCCGGCTACAAAAACGACACCGTCAACAACCTGCGGCTGTGGAGCGCCAAAGCGCATCAGGCGTTCGACCTGAGCTGCTTCAACATGGGCGAATACAGCAGCGCAGTGGAGGAGAAGACCCTCTCGGAGAATATCTCCAAGGTGCTCTACCCCGACGACAGCAGCAGCCAGAATCGCGAGCTGCGCCTCAAGCAGCAGTACTTCTTCGTCTGCGCCTCACTCAAGGATATCCTGCGCCGCTTCTTCTCCGACCACAACGATATCCACGAGCTGCCGGAGCGGGTCGCCATCCAGCTCAACGACACCCACCCTGCCATCGCTATCCCGGAGCTGATGCGGGTGCTGATCGACAAGTACCATTTGGAGTGGCAGCTGGCCTGGGAGATCACCACCAAGATCTTCTCCTACACCAACCACACCCTGCTGCCAGAGGCCCTGGAGAGCTGGCCGGTGGAGCTGCTAGGGCGGCTGCTGCCACGCCATCTGCAGCTGATCTATGAGATCAACCGCCGCTTTCTGCTGATGGTGGCCAACCTCCACCCTGGCGACACCGAGCGGCAGCGGCGCCTCTCGGTGATCGATGAGCAGGATGGCCGGCGGGTGCGCATGGCGCATCTGGCGATCATCGGCAGCCACAAGGTCAATGGCGTCTCGGCCCTCCACTCCGGACTGCTGAAGTCATCGACCTTCCACGACTTCGATGAGTTCTATCCTAACAAGATCATCAACATCACCAATGGCATCACCCCACGCCGTTGGCTCTATCAGGCCAACCGCCCCCTCTCGGCACTGATCTGCGAGGCGATCGGCGACGCCTGGGTGCGTGACCTGAACCAGCTCGAGGCGCTGATCCCGCTGGCCGACGACAGCAGCTTTCAGGAGCGATTCGCCGCAGCCAAACTGGTCAACAAACAGCGCCTTGCAGAGCTGGTTAAGTTCCACCTGGGGCAACAGATCGACCCCCACACCCTGTTCGATGTACAGGTGAAACGGATCCATGAATACAAGCGCCAACTGCTCAACCTGATGCGGGTGATCGCCCACTACAATCGCCTGCTCGACGCCCCCGACGCCGAGGTGGTGCCACGCACCTACATCTTCGGCGGCAAGGCGGCCCCCGGCTACTTCATGGCGAAGCTGATCATCCGCCTGATCAACGATGTGGCCGACGTCATCGACAACGACCAAGCAGTTAACAAACGGCTGAAGGTGCTGTTCATCCCCAACTACGATGTCACCACCGCGGCCGACATCATCCCCGCAGCGGAGCTGTCGCAGCAGATCTCCACCGCCGGCATGGAGGCCTCTGGCACCGGCAACATGAAGCTGGCGCTCAACGGCTCACTCACCATGGGCACCCTGGACGGCGCCAATGTGGAGATCCGCGACCAGGTGGGAGCAGAGAATATCTTCATCTTCGGCCTCACCACCGACCAAGTGAAACAGCGCTGCCAGCAGGGTTACCATCCTCGCTACCACTTCGAGTCCGAGCCGCTGCTGCGGCGGGTGGTAGAAATGATCGGCAACGGTTTCTTCTCGCCTGAAGAGCCGGAGCGCTACAAACCACTGGTGGAGAGCCTGCTGGATCGCGATCACTTTATGGTGATGGCCGACTTCCAGGCCTACCTTGAGTGCAGCGATCGGGCCGATGCCATCTACCGCCAGCCAGAGATCTGGAACCAGATGGCGATACTCAACACCGCGCAGATGGGCTACTTCTCCAGCGACCGCACCATCCAGGAGTATGCGCAGCAGATCTGGCAGATCGCCCCGATCCAGCGTTAATCAGCAGCGAACCGTTCAAAATCCATGACCCGACTCTTCGTCAACCGCCTGACTGTTATCGACTTCTCCTACCTGGACCCGCATCGTGGCCTTCTCGGCGAGAGCTGGCTGGTCGATGTAGAGTTGGAGGGCGGACTCGACGCCCAGGGCATGGTACTCGACTTCGCCGAGGTCAAACGCCAAGTCAAGCAGAGCCTGGACCAGCACTTCGACCACAAACTATTAGTGCCCAACGCCAACCCCGGGCTCAAGTTGACCCAGCAGGGCGAGATGTTGGAGCTGCGATTTACGCTGGACAATGGCCGCTTCATCCACCACCGCTCACCAACCGATGCCATCTGCCTGATCGATGCGCTGCGGATCGACAGCGAGGCGGTCACCCAGGCCATCGAGGCGACTCTGACACCGCTGATGCCCACCAATGTAAAGCGGCTCGGCATCCACCTCTACCCTGAACCCTGCGACGGCGCCGGCTACCAATACAGCCACGGCCTGCAACAGCACGCCGGCAACTGCCAGCGCATCGCCCACGGCCACCGCTCGCCGATCCAGATTCTGCGCAACGGCCAGCGCGACGCGACACTGGAGCAGGAGTGGGCCGCACGCTGGCGCGATATCTTCATCTGTAGCCGCAGCTACGTTCAGGGCGAGAACGTCGAAGATGGGGTGCGCTATCTACAGATCGCCTACCAAGCCGCGCAGGGGCCGTTCGAGCTGCAACTCCCGGCCAGTTGCTGCTACCTGATCGACACTGACTCCACAGTAGAGAATTTAGCGCAGCACATCGCCGAGACCCTCAAAGCGGAACACCCTTCAGAACACTTTTTGGTGCGCGCCTATGAGGGGGTGGGAAAGGGGGCAATCGGCGAAGCCTGACGCGCCCCCAAGCGGGCTAAGCCTTCAGCGCAGGCAAAACTCGCTCATCAATCAACAACGCAAGTGCCGACAGCTCAGGGTAATCCGCCGCCACCGAGACGATATAGCCCAGGGTGCGGGGGATATCCTTCAGATAGCCCGGCTTGCCATCGCGTCGGTTGAGGCGGGCGAAGATCCCGGCCGCTTTCAGGTGACGCTGTACCCCCATCAGATCGAACCAGCGCAGGAAGCGGTCCTCGTGCTCATCGCTCAACACCCCCGACTGCACCGCCAGCTCGTAGTAGCCCAGCGCCCAAGCCCGCACCCGCGACTTCGGCCACTCGATGTAGCAGTCGCGCAGTAGCGAGACCAGATCGTAGGTGACCGGGCCAACCACTGCGTCCTGAAAGTCGATGACCCCGGGGTTGTGGCGCTCGGTGAACATCAAGTTGCGCGAATGAAAGTCACGGTGCACACAGACCTGAGATTGCTCCAGCGCACTCTGTGCTAGCAGGGCGAAGCTCTCGTCGAGCATCGACTGCTCTTCTGTGCTGAGTGTCAGCCCAAGCTGTCGCCCAAGCAGCCAGTCACGGAACAGCTCCATCTCTCGCTGCAGCAGCGCCTCATCATAGGGCGGAAGCCCCTCCCGTGGACCACAGGCCTGGATCGTCATCAGCGCACCAAGGGCATCACCGTAGAGGCGCTCGACACTAGTTTCATCCAGTTCATCGAGATAGAGCCGATTGCCTAGGTCACTCAGCAACAGATAGCCGTTTTCGATGTCCCGCGCATGGATGTGTGGCACGTTCAGGCCGATCGCCTCAAACGCCTCGGCGACTTGGATGAAGGGGGCAGTGTCTTCCTGGGCAGGCGGCGCATCCATCGCGATAAAGCTGCCGTGGCTGTTTGTGATACGGAAATAGCGACGGAAGCTGGCATCGTCGGAGGCCGGCTCGAAGCGGTAGTCGCCCAGATCGGGGAGGCTGTTCAGCCAGGATTTCAGTTGTTCGATACGTTGTGACATGGTTGCGGCCCGCTGGGGCTTCAGGTGTCTGGATGTGGGAGTATATCGAACAGCGTGCTCGACTGCCCTCAACCTCTTAACTCCAATCACAGTAAACCGATAGTTCGAACAGCATCACAGACGGCAGAAAAACCATGTCGTAGTTATTGCCATACCCTCTCCATCATCCCAAAATTTCCCTGGTAAACACGCAATTCAGGCAACAGGAGCCTTGCGATGGCGATCAGCCCCTCTGACTCCGCCCGCAACAGAGGCGGCACCTTTTGTCACCGGCAACCGTTCATCGAGTTGCTGCTGTGCATTCTCACAGTCTCTGCTTTTAGCACGAACACCATCGCAGCAGGCGATGACGGCAACCGCCGTGCAGCGCTGGTTATCCGAGAAATAGAGCCTCTCTCTTTTGGCCGGATCATCACCCAGAGCAACAGAGAAACCATCATCTCGATTGAACCGCAGACAGGCCACCGGCATTTTGGGGGAAGCACTGCCGAGGCAAGCGGCTTCCACAAACCGGCCCACCTGCTGATTGAAGGGGAACCAAATGCAAAGGTACGTCTTCTGCTCCCCCATAGCAGATCGTCGGATAGCAGAAACGAAGCCGTCCTGGAAAACTTTCGCTGCTATCCGGAAGGCCCCATCGTATTGGCTCCCAATGGTCGCGCAGAGGTCTTTATCGGTGCCGATCTGCGATTGCCACCGCGCTTTGGCAGGCCGGTCAGAACCCGGATCAGCATTGATGCAGAGTATCTCGATTGACAGCCTGTCGGACTCAGATCTGACCTGGCAGCGACGCAAGGCCTGAGCAGTCGATGTACGAAGCTCACTCCTCGAACAAAGGATTTCCCCTCAAATCAGGGAGATGCCGTCATGCGCAGCTTGAAATCAATACCGCTGATCACATCACCATCAGGGGCAATCGTCAGCTTGATCTCCCGAGAGGCCTCGAACGACAGCTGGCGCGCCTGTTCCGGTGAGACCCGCACCCGATAATCCCCCGGAAAGACGCCGCTAAAGAGATAAAATCCGTCATAGGCTGTACGCTCAACCGCAACCACCTTGCCCTCTCTGTTCAGCAATTCAATATCAACGTTAGACAGCTCTTTAGTGCTCCCCCCATCAATCAGTAACACACTTCCATCAATCTCACCGGTTGGAGTAAACGGGAAATCAACCCGCGTTGCGTGTCCTGGTCTGGGAAACAGCACCACGCCTTTGTAGACGGGCATCAGGGAGGGGTCTTCAACACTGCCGAGGATCGGCATCACCTGAGTTGGCCGGTGCGGGGCAAGGCCGGTCAGCAGAAGCACTCCATACTCATCGCTGAGCGCATCATCAGGCACGCCACCTCGACGAAAGCGGGTGCCGACGAGTGGGGTTTCCCCCTGATCAAACACCCCATTCATGTTTCTATCGATAAACACCGATGCCGACACAGCGCCATAACTGGCTCTTTTTTCAGGCCAGATAAACCAGCTCCCATGGCGTGGTTCCCGCCCCAGAGAGAGGCTCCAGGTCAGCCCGACGTTGAGTTTCTCGTCAGAGGAGTAGCTTGAACTCAGGGAGAGGGCAAAGTATTTGAATTTACGGTTCAGGCTCCCACCCAGACTGATCACGGAGGTATCGAAATTGTAGGAGAGATCGGCCCGTAGAGAGTAGCCATCCCCCACTCGCCAATCGAGGGTCCCGCTCAGCTGATCGAGCGAGACCCCAGGCGTCAGCAGCGCATAATCAAGCGTCCCACGCAGGCGAAAATCATTGTAACGACCGCTCGCCCGCAGGGCCCCATTCAGGCCGCTACTGTGGCCAGTTTGCTGGCCAGAATAGTAGTAGTCCAAGGTGTTCGTAAACGCTGTGTCGGCCCAGAAGAGAGACAACCGGTTGCCCACGTGGATTTCACTGTTGCCAGAACGAAAACGATCCCAGCCAAAGGTGAGTGCGTAACGCAGATTGAAGGCATCGATATCTCCATCGAGACGAAAATCAGTATTCGATAGCAGCGGATCATCGCCCTCCATAACCCCGGTCTTCCGACTGGTAAAGTTGAAAAACTGATCATGGGAAAGCGTCAGGCTGAAGAGATCCTGCTGTGTCTGCAGATCGAGGCCCAGGGCTACCCCCCCAGCCGTCAGGTCATGCACCAGATCCACCCGAGAGAAGGCCCCCAGTAAACTGCCACGGGCATTCACTCCCAGGTAGTACCTACGCTCTCCATCTGCCAGCGGCAGGGTTGTGAAGGAACTACCAAGGGTCAGGTTATTGCTAATCCCTCGCTCATACTCCAGCGCCAGCTGATAAGCGCCCCGAGCACTGTCTCCACTATCCTTGCGCTCACCAAGCTCAACAACCCCCTCATCCTTCTGGTTGATTCCAACCTGAAACTGCTGCTCCCCGGGCCTTACCTGCCCCGCTCCCACGAGCACCCGACGTACCTCCTCCCGGCGCTGTCCCTGAGGGCCGTAAAAGACCAGTTTCATGTGATTGTTGCCGGGTAGCAGAGGCACATCGAGAAACTCATAACGACCATCAGACCGTGAAATCTGGGAATCGAGCAGTTCGCCGTTACGATAGAGTTCAACCTCCCAGCCCTGAAGCAGTTCCCCGGTAAGGTGAGTCTTGCTGAACTCGGTTGGATGGTTGAGCGGCATACTCGACAGCGTCAGGCCGCGTCCTGAACCACTGCCGGACACCAACGCCATAGAGGGCGAGTAGACATCTCCCAGCGCCACACTGGTCACTCCCAAATGCTCGCCAAACACCCTACCCTCGGGGTCCTTCCGCGAAAGTGTCAGACGCACATCCGATATGGCATCGTTCTCATTGCCTGAGACATAGAGTTTGCCATTCATCCACAGCAGATCGCCGGTTGCCAACATATTAAAGTGAGCCGCATTGCTGGCGGGCTGCCCCTTTACCCCGCGATGCGCCAACGAACCAGAGAGATCGATCAACGGCACCTCCACGGCTTCAAACACATCCGGCAGATAGGGCAGTTGCAACTCATCGCCAGCCTCCCACTTCCGCCCCAGCATCTGCCGACGCATCTGCCGCTGCGCACGTTGCTGGAAGGGCAACGCTTCATCAGGCTCCAGTTTTAGCCGCAGGGAGGCCAGATCCACTGAAAGTCGCAGCGGCAGCCACTGCTGCAGCAAACTGCTATGCACATAGATCTCATGTTGGTGCAACTCCACCAGATTGCGGTTGAGTTTGTGGACTCGTCCATCCACCCGCACCTCGCCCCGCGCATAGTCCAAATCAAACTGGTGGCGCTCATCAATAAACCAGCCAGAGGCATGTCCTTCGGCTGCGGTAACCTGGATGGGAAACTCTACCGCGTAGAAGAACTCGGAGAGGGGCAGCAGCACACCTGACGGCACGAGATAGCCAAGCAAGCCGTCACTCAACACGGTTCGCCCCACAACCAGCTGCAGGATCAGTTCATCCTCAGCAGGGCGGCTTGTTGGCTCGAGTGAGACCTCCGCATCAGGCACAACCATCGCAGCGCTGTTCAGCTCCTGAGACGGATGGCCCCGAGTCAGAGCCGGTTCTCCACTCACTTTCTGTGCTGAACCCGCAGCACCAACATCCGCTCGCCGGGCAGGATGCCCATCGTCCACACCCCCAGGCGGCCCCTGTTTGGCAGAAAGGTCAGACTCCCACCTCCTGCCTGGCTGATCCGTAATGCGGCTGACATCTCGGCGATGGGTGAACTGATGATCTGCAAAGACATCCGGCAAGTAGGCAAATTGACGCCCGGCAGGCCCTGGCTTGGGTGAGTCTATCGGCACATTTGCCTCCACCGCCGCAGGGCTTGGAGCTGTCGAGGGTAGCACCGGTGCAGACAGAGAGCGCCCAGGCGGTAGATTATCGGCCTCTCCAGCCGGTGGGGCGTCGCTGCCTCCATCACCCAAAGGATGACTCACGGACAGGGGACGTTTGCCATCATCAACCTCCGTCGGCCGGGACACAGGCCCCTCAAGCAGTGCCTCCCTGTGGCGCCTAACGGGTAACTGATTAGACACCAGTCTGACCTGCGCGGCATCTAGATCGACTGAGAGATGCAGCGAAAACCACTGCTGCAGCTGGCTAGGATGCACAAAGATGTCGTCCAGATGCAGTTCGACCCGCTCCCGTTCCAGCCTGAAACGCCGCCCATCCACCCATACCAGACCCTGACTGTAGTCAAGTTCAAAACGCTGTGGCGGTTCGCCAAACCAGCCTTCAGCACGCCCTGCGCGGGAGCTGACCTGGATCGGATAGCCCATCGCATAACTGATTCCGGAAAGCGGCAGCAGGAGTTCCCCCTGATGCAGATAGCCGATCAGGCCATCACTCAGCACTCCTTTGTCATCCACCAAGCGTAAAATCCGGGCATCACCGTCGACAGGTGCCGGCGTTTCCAGCCTGGATGGTATGTTCAGCTGGTCACTGCTTAATCCATCCTCCTCCAAGGGTGGCGTGCGGGTCGAAGAGAAGACAAACAGAAGCACAACAGCACCGGCGGCAAGCAGCGCCACCCCCTCTACGAGCCCGGATCTGGTATTGAGGTTGAACAAGCGGGCGGGTCAATGAATTGTCAACTCAGCGGCTGCCTTAACTCCCTGTCTGCCAGTCTCTGTAAACTCAGCCCTCAAGACCCCATCCCGCAGTCTTTCTGAGCCCATCTCCTGCAATGGCACGATGATTGACCGTTTTTGCAACGGCGTATAGACAGCCACTCCCTTGATGTAACCGACCAAACGCCTCTCCCCCTGCCGCGGTTGGTGATAGACATTGATGCTTCCGTAGAGTGAACGGTTGCCCTGCCGGTGCAGGTTCAGCGCAATTCGCGACCGCGGCTTTTTCCTGTCCGGGGGCAGGTATTTGAGCGCCTTCAGTTCGAGAGACGCATCGAGCATGCCGTGACGCGCAATCACAGGGATGGTTATTGAGTGGCGCGCCACCATCCGCACCTTCACCCCTCCCCGATTATCAGCAAGCTGCTCCACGTCGGTGCCTGCCATGGCGTCGGGAAGCTCCTCAATAGTCAGGTGCGAACGGTATTCACCCGGTTCCAGGTCACGCGGCTTGCGCAGCAACAGTCGCACCGATTGCATCTTGCCAGGCCCCAACGTCATCCTCCTTGGCGAATAGCGCAACAGCGTGGAGGAGGTTTTCTCTGCCTCAGTCGGGTCATCGACTACATCCAGGTGACCCGTGTTTGTCATCCGCATCTCCTGGAAATAGATCTTATAGGTCGCGGCACGATCCCCCCGGTTAATCACCAGCAGTTCCGCACTGCGTTTACGTCCATCGAACACCACCCGTTTGGGGTCAACAGCCATAGCCCCTGCATAAGCAGTCAAAGGCAGTACAAAACTGACCAAAGCAGTGAGTAAAACCCAATTAAGCAGCATACAAAGGGGAACCGTACGACCGGTCATGCCTGTCACCTCTTTCAATAGCATTCAGTTAAATGCTGAAGGATAACCATTCCCAGCAGAACGATACGCGAACAGTTCGAAAAAAAGTAATCAGGTGACACAAAGCGCCGCAGCATCACTTAGGGCATCTACATATAATCAGCACTGATCCTATAGTGGCAGGTGTAGCTGCCTTCAGCAGAGGGCTTCACCAGTACTGCGCCCGTGACATCAAGAGTCAATGGCAGCGTCACCTGCTGCAGATAGGGAGTGACACTCTGAAGGTTCACCGCATCGTTAGGGCCATCACACCCGTCTGTATCTATACCACTCTGGACCAGTACTACCTCTCCCTCATCCCCATCAATGCTGAAACTGCCTGGATGGGCGCCCGACAGGTAGAATCCATCACCAAAGTTGATGTCGACCCCTCCATCTCTGCTGATTTCAAACAGAGTATCACTGCTACCACGAACCACGGTGCCGAAATCCATATCCTGGGTGTTGCTGATCGTAAGCGGCAGGATTGGCTCCGCATCAACACCAAAATCACCGACTGACCAGGCCGAATCCCAGACGAACAGTGCACAGATGAGCAAGGCCATCAACAAGCCATTTTGACCGCGACTCATGACAAGCCCATCCCGTTCGGCGACCGGAACACCAGACCGGGTGGACCAGCAATTCCCTCTCACTATTCGTAGTTGGCCGTAACACTGAAGGTGCAGTTGTATACTCCCTGAGCACCAACAAGAACAGTAAGAGTGCCGCCAACCAATACATCGGCTTTGTTGGCTTCGTTAAAGACGGTCGGATTGTCTGCATCTGTCGCCAGTGACAGGGTCACCAGTGTCTGAGTGCCACAATTTGCATTCGGGTCAACAGAAAAAGCAAAGCTTTCGCCGCTGTTTCCGTAGATAGTGAAATCATGCGTGTCACTATAGACATCACCAACACCACTGCTGGGAGCTATAACGCTGCCGCCAAAATCCATATGATCAATGGTTGAAATTGTTAGCGGTTGCAACACATTGATGGAGGCGGTACCTGTCGCATCCACCGCGACAGTTTGCCCGGAGAAAACAGCTACCCAGAAGAGTGTTGCTCCAACGATAATTTTTTTCATTTTGTATCTCCTTTGAGGCCTTGGCTTCAGCCTCACTACTACTCTAGTCTCACTTGCCATTAGCAAACATCGCGCCAATCAAAAGCAGGAGGCTAACTTTCAATGACTTGCAACATCTGCAGTTAAGGTATTTTTTTCCAGTTTCACGCTAGGGAATCAAATTCGTATTCATAAAACCGCTACTACGCCCTATCCTGAGCCAACTACGGCACACTCCCCCTCGAAGCACAGGGAGATATGTCAAGAAAAGGCATGACTATTCAGCCCTCTCTCAAGAGAGGCCTAAAAGTAGGAGCGGTGCCCTCGCGGCGATTGCAAACGTTTGATTTAAAGCTGTTTCACGGTAAAGGCGCCGCTCCTACGACAGGCAGGGTACTGGATAGTTATGGAAAGGCTTTGATTAGGAGCCTCTGAATGAAACTGGTCGAGTAGATCAGCCATTGTTGGCTTTCACCCTCCCAGCTTGGAAATTCTGGGATAGGGAGTTCAGCTCAACAGGCCGCTATCGCCTTCGATTCCTGACGGATCCGATGGGATCTGGTGCTTCTCCAGCAGACGATAGAGGGTACGACGGGAAGTCCCCAGCAACTTGGCAGCATGGGAAACAGTGTAACCAGTCTCAGCCAAAGCCTGACGAATGGCGCGCTTCTCCGCTTGGGCCCGAGCCTCATCTAGGGAGTGGATCCGCCGCCCCTGCGACTCATCATCCCCCAGCCCCAGATCGAAGACAGAGATCTCCGACCCTTCAGAAAGAATCGCTGCCCGATGCACCCTATTGATAAGCTCACGGACATTTCCGGGCCAGCGATGATCGTTCATCGCCCGGATTGCCGCCTCACTGAATCCGTTCACATGACGCACCAGATCACTATCGAGCGTCGACAAGAAATGCCTGGCAAGCACCTCCACATCACCCTTCCGCTCACGCAAGGGAGGCACAGTTACTGGTAACACGTTGATCCGGTAATAGAGATCCTCGCGGAAACGACCATCCGCCACCGCCTTCTCCAGATCCACATGGGTGGCCGCCACAACCCGCGCATCGATATGAATCTTGCTGGTGCTGCCAAGCCGCCGAATCGTCTGTTCCTGCAGGAAACGCAGCAAATGCGCTTGGATCTCTAGGGGAAGATCGCCGATCTCGTCGAGAAAAAGGGTGCCACCGTGAGCCGCCTCAATAAGCCCGATCTTGCGCTTGGCAGCACCGGTGAAGGCGCCCTTTTCGTGGCCAAACAGCTCCGACTGGATTAGTGAAGGGGGAATTGCGCCGCAGTTGACCTCGATACAGGGGCCGCTGGCGCGCACCGAGTGGGCATGGATCGCCTGCGTGGTGAGCTCTTTGCCGGTGCCACTCTCACCATTGATCAGCACTGGCAGATCAGTCTCGGAGACCTTGTAGATCAGCGCAAACAGTTTGCTGATCGCCTTGCTGCGGCCGATGATCTTGAAATCAATCTCTTCGGTGCCCGGCTCGTGGCGCATACTGCGCCGCAATTCGGCCATACCGTGGGCGTGGCCAAGCACCTCATGAAAGCGCTCGGGGTTGATCGGCAGGGTGTAGAAGTCGAAGAAGCTGCGCGCGATCAGCGAGCGTAACTCGTTATCTTCCATGTCATCATGGTTGATAACCGCAATCCAGGAGACAGAGCCTGAGACCCGCGCCACATGCCCCCAAGCCTTGGCGATTTCACCCCAATCACACTGATCACAGTAGAGCAGTCCAACGGTGCAGTGATGCCTGCGCACCAGCTTCGGCAGGTCATCCAGATTATCGGCTCTAACTAGGTTCCAGCCGTAGAGCTCCAAGCCATCAAACGGCGTCCTGTCACCTACGGATACAACCAGGGCATTCCGCTCCTTCAGCATCCTTTCTGCCCCTTTAATCACATCAGCTTCAAGTAACAACGCTTACAACCCGTCCATCCTAAAAAATAATCACGTTCCTACAAGGATTTTCCTCCCACGTCGTGAACAGGGTCACCGAACCCCCCCTACAATCTCCGCGAGGTGAATTATAGTTCTACTCAAAGCCATCTACAGGCCATTTATCGAGCTCATCACCCGCCTGGCGTGCCACTTCTGTCACAAAAACAGGGGGCAATTGCCAATTATGACACAGCAATTCCTGTTCCAACCTTGTATTCATGACAAGAACAATGATCGCTCAGCTTTTCTCCCCCAACAGAATGCTTACAGCAACACAACACATACAGACATCTGGCGCTTAATTTGCGTGGAATTTATCAAAAGTTTTTTGACAACTTCGGATAACGGAATTCAATAACGGGGAGCGGCAGGCTACAACTTTGATGGCATCACCATCCCGGTTGGCGGTATTGGCGGTATTAGCGGTGGCACCTGGGAGATCTTCATCGACCTGGCGTCAACAGCACCTGTGCCAATGCGCAGTGCAAACCGGCACCACCGACTTTGGCAACAATGGCTTCTGGTCGATGATCAACAACCGGGGCTTTTTTATGCCTGATGCAAAGCCAGCGCCTGCTCACACGACACCGTGGAAAAAGGCCAAAAGAAACGAGACACCCCTCACACTAAAACCCCGGCCGTTTCGGTTTGCGCCGAGCTTTTCTGTAGATTAGGCCAAGATCAAAACAGTCACAGGGTTAGAAGGGGGGGCTGACTTGTGAGGATACTGACTCTATTGATGATGGCGGTGATGCTGCAGGCCTGCTCCATCGCACGTACCAAGACCGCCGACCTGATGCCCGACACCACGCCAGGCATCCTCTACCCGGTCGACGGCACCATCACCATCTACGTGCCCAAGAAAGAGTACGACGAGCAGATACGTCTGCAGCTCAGCCGCTCCGCTGAGTTTATTCACCATCCGGGGCAGGATCTGAAGCAGGCTGCCGTGATCATCGCGAAAAAATATTTCCGCAAGGCGCAGGCGCTCTCTCTGGAGAAGCCGACCCAGTACCTGCTAAAACTCTCGGGTGATGCCTTCATCGACCACCTCAACGTCTACCACACTACCATCGACGCCGAGCTCTACACCCAGGATGGCGAGCTGGTCGACCGGCGCAAGATTGAGCAAGGCGCCATCTCGACCCTGATCACCGACGAAAACGCCTTCTACAACGCCTACTCCGAGGCGATGGTCAACTACTTCGATGAGCTGTTCCGCGAACGCGGCCAGCGTATGCTCAACTATCTCGCACAGCAGCCGCCAAAGCCGCTCAGCTTCGAAGACCTCACCAGTAAGAAGGGGCTTGAGCTGATCTCCACCGCCAGCGGCTTCTTCCTCAACCACTCGGGGCAGGTGCTGGCCAGCAACGAGCAGGTTGCCGGGTGCCTCACCATCAGCATTCTGAAGGATGGTAAGGAGCATCGCGCCAGGCTAAAGTTCAACCACAAGCTGAGCGACATCGCGGTACTGGAGACCGGCCTGAAAACCAAAAACCATGCCCGCTTCATCAATAACGACCTCTCGGTACGGCTCGGCGAGGAGATGCTCAGCGTCGGCTATCCACTACCAGAGATCCTCCACCAGCCAATCAATCTCAACGGCGGCAGCATCAGCGCCCTGACCGGCATCCGCGGCGATGGCCGACTGTTTCAGGTCACCCTGCCGGTGCAACCCGGCAACAGCGGCAGTCCGATGCTCGACCGCAACGGCCTGGTCACCGGCATCCTGCAGAGCAACGAGATCGCGCTGCGCCAGGCCGATTACAGCGGCACACTCGCCCCCAACATCCACTTCGCCCTCAAGGCAAAAGAGATCAAGAAACTGTTGAAGACCAACCAGATCAAGTTCTTTACCCGCAACTCCTACGAGACCCGCTACAAAAAGCGCCCAGATATCGCCGAGTACGCAGCAAGGTTTACCGTGCAGGTGATCTGCCGCGGCTGAGCTGCCGGGGCTCCGCGTACGACACCCCGACAAATCACAACTAATCAAACCGCACGGATATAGGGTGGCCCGTGGCCGCCGAATGTCGGGCAGGGCCCGGCCTATGACGACGCATCACGACCCATAGCCCCCCGCAGATCATCCGCAATCAGGTAGAAACAGGGCAGCGTCAGCAGGATCAACCCGGTGGCGAACAGCAACCCAAACCCCAGGCTCACCGCCATCGGCGCGAGAAACGCGGTCTGCCCGGTGGCGAAAAAGATCAGCGGTGAGATGCCAAGAAAGGTGGTGATGGTGGTCAGCAGGATCGGCCGGATCCGCACTCTGCCCGCCTCTACCAGCGCCGCCTTGCGCTCCCAGCCCTTGCGCCGCAATCGCTTGGCGAAGTCGATCAGGATCAGCGAATCGTTGACCACGATGCCGGTCAACGCGAGAAAGCCGATCAACGAGAGAAACTGTAGATGGAAGCCGAACAGTTGATGCCCCACCACCACGCCGATAAAACCGAACGGGATCGCGAACATCACCACCAACGGATCGAGCAGTGATTTGAACAGCGCCGCCAGGATGAAAAAGATCACCGCCAACGCAATCACCAGCGCCCGCTTCATGCCGGCGATCGATTCCTCCGCCTTCTTCTTCTCACCGAGGAAGATCAGCTTGTAGCCTTCCGGCAACGCGGTGAACTCAGCCTTCACCTGCGCAATCACCTTATTCGGCGTGGTGATCTCTGAATCGACCTCGGCGGTGATGGTGGCCAGCCGCTGCAGGTCGCGCCGGTTGATGCTATTGAAGCCCCGCGCCTGCTCGATCTGCGCCACATCCCCCAGATAGACCGTGTGACCATCCTCCAGGGTAATCGGCAGCCGCTCCAGCGCTGCCGCATCATGACGCAGCGCATCAGGATAGATCAGCCGCACCGGGATACGCTTGTCGTTCCAACTGACGTGAAGCACCTTAAGGCCAAGAAAACCGGTGCGCACCGCATCCGCCAGCTGCTGCTGGGTCAGCCCCAGACGCCGCCCGCGCTCGTTCAACGCATAACGATACTCCAGCTTGCCCGGGTCCATATCCTGGCGCACATCGGAACTACCGGGCAGCCGCTCGATAAAGCTGCGGATCTGCTCCGCCTGCTCGCGCAGCACCGCCACCTCGCTACCCACCACACCGATCTCGATATCCGCCCCGGCCGGCCCACCCTGAGGACGCAGCACCGACATGCGGCGGATCCCCGGAATCCCTGCCAGACGTTCGCGCAGCTGATCGATCACCTCCGGCGAACTGCGCTCACGACTCCCCTCCCAGGCAAACTTCAGGCTTACTGCCGGGGCGATCCAGCGCTCGATAAAACCCTGCGGCCGCTGCTTCTTCAGATCGACGATCAGCTGAATATAACGGCTGCCGAAGCGCACCCTGTGGAAGTCGATAAACATGACGCCAACGTTGGTCAGCAGAGTATCCAGCTCATCCTCATCCAGAGTCGCGTAGATCTCCCGCTCCAGCCGCGCCGCCAGCCGTGAGGTCTCCTCGATGCTATAGGTGCTGGGGGTCTCAACATTGATAAAAAACTGCCCCACATCCACATGGCCAAACAGCAGGAACGGGATACGGGTGGCAGCGAAGGCGATGGTCAGCGCAAGAATGCCGATACTGAGCATCGCCACCGGATAGCGGTAGTCGAGGCTCCAGCGCAGCAGGCGCGTATAGCGCTGGTTCAGCGCCGCCCAATCGATACGCCCCTGGCGCCGCTCTCTGGCCCGGGTCAGCCACTCCTTGGCATGGGAGGGCAACACACCAAACGCCTCCAGCATCGAACCAACCAACGAAGCGGTTACCACCACCGGGATCACTGCAATGAAGGCCCCCATGGTGCCTCCCACCGCGAACATCGGCATGAAGGCGGCGATGGTGGTGGTGGTGGAAGCGACCACCGGCCAGAACACCTCCTTGGTGCCGATGCGCGCCGCCACCGCCGGACTCTTGCCCATCTCCAGGTGGCGATAGATATTCTCGTTGACGATGATCGCGTCGTCCACAATCAGCCCCAGGGCGATCAGGAAGGCGAACAGCGACACCATGTTGATGCTGTAGTCCAGATAGTGGAGCAGGATCACCGCCACCAGAAAGGAGACCGGGATGCCCAGCGCGGTGATAAAGGCGATACGGAAGTTGAGCATCAGATAGAGCGCCAGCAGCACCAGTGTCAGCCCCACCAGCCCGGAGGATTTGACCGTATCCAGGCGGGTCTTCACATACACCGAGAGATCGCTGAACAGCCCCAGATGCACCCCCACCGGCAGCTGCGGCTGGCGCTGCGCCACAAACTCACGCACCAGCCGCGCCACCTCGATGGTGGAACCTTCGCTGGTCTTGTTGATGGTCAGATTGACCGAGGGCTGGCCATTGAAGCGCCCCAGGGTCTGCACCTCTTCCAGGCGCAGCTCGACTTGGGCCAGATCCCCCAGCCGCAACTGGCCACCCGCCTCATTGCTGCGCAGCACCAGTGCCGCCATCTGCTGCGGATCGGGCGCCACGCCGATACCGCGCAGGCGGATGTCGCCGGTCTCGGATTTGAGCGTGCCGCCGGGCAGATCGCGCAGATTCTGTCGCAGCGCCCGGGCCAATTCGGCCAGCGCCACCCCTCGCGCCGCCAGCCGCTGCGGATCGGCCACCACCCACAGCTCCCATTCCCGGTCCCCCGCCACCCCCACCGAGGCGACACCGGGGATCTCGATCAGCTCATCCTTGATCTGCTCAGCGATCTGGTAGAGCCGGCCACGGGCGATTTCGCCATACAGGCTCACCGAAATCACCGGGAAACGGGTCTCCAGCCGCGACAGCTCCGGCTCCTCCGCCTCCTCGGGCAGGTCATCCACCTGATCCAGGGCGTTCTGCGCCTTGCGCAGGAAGTCGTCCATATCGGCGCCGCTGTGCAGCTCCACCAAGATCGATGAGTTGCCCTCGTTGCTGGTGGAACTGATCACCTCGATATCCGCCAGGCCGTCGATCTCCTGCTCGATCGGCAACGTCACCTGGCGCTCCACCTCCTCTGGCGAAGCCCCCTCGAACAGGGTGCGGATGTTGACCTTGTCCTGCTCCACCGTAGGGAACATCTCCCGCGGCATGGCATACCAGGACTGCACCCCGGCCAACAGCACCAGCGCCAGCAGCAGGTTGACGATCAGCGGGTTGCGGATGGCAAATTCAATCAAGGCGCCAACTCCAAACGCTCGGTCTCGACCGCCAGGCCGTCGCTCAGCACTTCCACATCCCGCGCCACCACCAGCTCACCGGGCTGCAGCCCTGCCTCAATCAGCTGCCAACCCTGATCAACAATCCCGACCTCCACCGCACGCCGCTCCAGCCGCCCCTCATTCACCACAAACAGCCAGGCCTGCCCCGCCTCGCGCAGCAACGCCGAGACCGGCACCAGGATCGCGTCAGAGTAGCTCCGCAGCGGCAGCGCGACGCGCCCGAGCATGCCCGGCAGCAGCCCCGCTCCCGGCAGCTTCAGTCGAATCGGGTGGGTATGGGTGCGCGCATCGGGCACCGGCTGCAAAGCCACCAGCTCAGCCTGGCGCGGCCCATCCGGTAGCTCCACTGCCAGAGACTGCCCCAACCTCAGCACCGCTGCGATGTCGGTGCTCACCTCCAGCGACAACTCCAGATAGTCATCGCGAATCAGCTCCACCACCAGACTAGCGGGCTGCAGGTAGTCGCCCACCTCCACCTCTACCCGGTTGACCCGCCCATCAAACGGGGCGAGCAGCTGGCTGCGCTGCAGATTGCGCTCAGCCCGCGCTGCTGCCGCCTGTTGCTTGGCCAGCCGTGCCGTGCCACTGTCGATGCCAAAGCTCAGCCGCACCGCGTCACTCTCCAGCTTGAGCAGCTGCTGGCGTGCGCTGTCGCGGGTTGAGCCGGAGGCAAGGGAGTCCTGGCCCAATCGCTCCAGACGTTTGAACTCCCGCTCGGCCAGCTGCCGCTGCTGTTGCGCTAGCTTCAGCAGACGCTGATCACGTTCGATACCGGCACGAGTCTCCCGCAGCTGTGCCCGCGCCTCTGTCAGCGCATCACGGTAGTCGGCATCATCCAGGCGCAACAGCAGCTCCCCCTGTCGAACCCGCTGCCCCGGCTCGACCCGCCGCTCCAGCAGTTCGCCTTTGACCTCAAAACCGAGCCGCGCCAACTGCCAGGGCTGCAGCATGCCGGTCAGTTGCAGCTGCGGCTGCAGCGCCCGTTGCACCGCCTCGATCACCTCAACACGGCTCAGCACCACCGCGCTGAACTCGGCCTGCGGTCGGGGGCGCGTCTTCACCAAGCCAAACACCGCCACGATAGTGAGCACAAGAATCAGCAGGGTAAGAAGAAAACGGCGTCGAACAGATGCCACTTGGAACACTCTCCGCGTTGAAATCATTGAAGAATCGCCGATTCTATGCGACTTTATGCCGCCCATACTATATGTGGGGTCAGGGTGGTAAAGGATGCCTCGCCTCGGCTAGGGCTGTCAGGTTAGGCCCGAGACTCACCTGCGGAAATGACAAATCTCACTGCCCGCCATCCAATATCGAAACCACCCGGCATGAACCGACCAACCCTCCGACCACTGCTACCGTTCCTGGTTCACTGCCTATTGTGGACACCCACCATCCAGGCCGCAGGGGAGCGCATCGATCAGGGCATCGACTGGGACTACTGCGCCCACCCTGACCGAAAACAGCAGCTGCCGCCACCGCCTCTGCCAGCCGCCGCCCCCGACGCCACCCGCATCGAGGCCGATGCGCTGCAGCTCGACCAGCAGCGCAACACCACCTTGTTCCAGGGCAACGTCAAGGTGCGCCGCAACGAGGCCTACTTGGAGGCGCAGCAGGCGCTGCACCAGCGTGAGCAGAATCTGCTGGAACTGGAGGGGGATATCCTGCTCCAGCGACCCGGCCTGCGCGCCAGCGGAGAGCAGGGCCAGTTCGATCTGAACAGCGACCAGGGCTGGCTGGAGCAGGTAGAGTACCGTTTTCCCGAACGCAACGCCCGCGGCAACGCCAGCCGCGCCGAGTTCAACGGCGACAACCACTCCCGCTATGAAGACGTCAGCTACACCAGCTGCAGACCCGGACAAAGCGACTGGCAGCTGGAAGCAGAGAGTCTGGAACTCGATCGTGAGGAGGGGGTTGGCGTGGCGCGCCACGCCACGCTGAAGCTGGCCGGAGTGCCGGTTCTCTACGCCCCCTACTACTCTTTCCCCATCGACGACCGGCGTAAATCGGGCTTCCTCGCTCCTTCCCTGGGCAGCTCCAGCCGTGGCGGCACCGAGCTGACCACCCCCTACTACCTCAATCTGGCACCCGACTATGACGCCACCCTCTACCCGCGGCTAATGAGCAAACGTGGCCTGATGCTGGGCGGCGAACTGCGCTTTCTCGGCGCAGACTACAAGGGTCTGGTCGAAGCCGAATACCTCAACGACCAGGAAGACAACCGCCCCGGCCATCGCGGCGCCTTCAACCTGGAGTTCAACAATCAGTTTGCCCCTGGCTGGAGCAGCGAGATCCGCGCCAACGCGGTCAGCGACATCGACTACCTCACCGACTTCGGCAGCGGCCTGACGATCACCAGCAGCCGTCACATCGAACGCCGCGGCGAGCTCCGCTACCAGGACAGAAACTGGTCACTGCTGGCGCGCCTGCAAAACTTTCAGACAGTCGATCGCAGCATCGCCGCCACAGATCGCCCCTACGCCCGTCTGCCGCAACTGCGGGCCAACTATGCCAACGCGCTTTTTGACAACGCTAGTCTGCTCAATGTGCAGGCCGAGTATGTCTATTTCGACCACTCCGAAAAGGTGCGCGGCCACCGCCTGAGTCTATCACCCAGCATCAGTCTGCCGCTGCGTCGCAGCTGGGGACACCTGACCCCACGTTTCGCACTCAACCACGCCAGCTACCAACTGGACCAGAATAGCGGCAGCAACGACTCGCCCTCCTACACCAGCAGCAGCTTCAGCCTGGATGGCGGGCTGATCTTCGAGCGTGACAGCGACTGGTTCGGCCTGCCCGCCCAACAGACCCTGGAGCCGCGAATCCACTACCTCTACACGCCGTTCGAGGATCAAAGTGAGATCCCCAACTTCGACTCAGCCGAACTCGATCTGAGCTTCGCCAACCTGTTCCGTGACAACCGCTTCAGCGGCTCCGACCGGGTCGGTGATGCCAACCAACTCAGCCTTGGGCTCAGCTCACAGCTGCTGGAGCAGCGCAGCGGCCGCCAGCGACTGCGCGCCAGCATCGGCCAAATCTTCTACTTCCACGACCGCGAGGTGCAACTACCGGACGTCACCAGCGAAACCAACAGCGAATCGGCCATCGTCGGCGAACTCAGCGCCCAGCTCAGTAACCAGTGGAGCAGCTCCGCCACCCTGCGCTGGGATTCCAACCTGGAGGACGGGCGTTTCGACCGCGCCCGCGCCGCCATCCACTATAAGGATCGCGAACAGCACCTATTCAATCTCGGCTACAACTACCAACGCGACACCATCGAAGACGTCGACTTCTCCCTCTACTGGCCCTTCAGCTATAGGCTTACCGCCATCGCCGCCCTGAAACAGTCGCTACTCCACCGACGTAGCATGAACCAGGTGATCGGTCTGGACTACGGCGGGCGCTGCTGCTGGCGGCTGCGCGCTGTATTTCAGAGCTATGTCACCGACGCCGACGAGAAGGCAGATAAGCGCATAATGCTGCAGCTGGTACTCAACGGACTGGGTGCCTTCGGCCGTAGCGCCGAGCAGACCCTGAAAGATTCCATCTTCGGCTATCAACCAGAGTAAATACCGATGCGACCAACCCTCCACCCGCAGCACTTACTGACTGCCGTCCTGCTGATGCTGGCCAGCCTCGGCCTGCAGGCTAACGCCCTCGACGCCATCGTGGCGCTGGTCAATGACGACATCATCACCCGCAGCGAACTCAACAGCAGCGTTAGGGAGACCGCCGCGCAACTGACCCAGCAGGGTACCCAGCTGCCAAGCCAGGCGATCCTCGAACAGCAGGTGCTGGAGCGCATGATCACCAATCAACTGCAGCTGCAGACCGCCACCCGCCTCGGCATCACGGTCGACGACGCCACTCTGTCGCGAACCATCGCCAGCATCGCGCGTAACAACAACATCAGCCTCAACCGGCTGCGTGAGACCCTAGAGAGCGACGGCATCAACTTCACTCACTTCCGCGAGAAGCTGCGTCGCGAGATCATCATCAACCGTTTGCGCCAGAAAGAGGTGGTCAACCGCATCGTCATCACCGAACAGGATGTGCGGAGCCATATGGCGCGCGAGGCGGGTTCCAGCCGCCAACGCGCCGCCTTTCACATACAGCACATCCTTATCGCCACCCCCGAGGGGGCTGCGCCCGAGGATGTGCAGGCGGCACGCGGCAAGGCCGAACAGCTGGTCCTGGAACTGCGTGAAGGCGCCGACTTCAGCAGCACCGCGATCCGTGAGTCGGATGGCCGCCAGGCCCTTGAGGGGGGCGACCTGGGTTGGATAGAGGCAGCCCGGGTGCCCTCTATCTTCACCCACTTGATGGACCAGCTCGAACCCGGCGATATCAGCGACCCGGTGCGTAACGCTTCCGGCTTCCACATCATCAAGCTGGTCGAGGTCAGAGGCGCCAAGCGTCACCTGGTCAGCCAGACCCATGCCCGCCACATCCTGATCAACACCAACGAGATCGTCTCTGACTCCGAGGCAAAACGCCGTCTGCAGGGCCTGCGGGAGCGCATTCTTAACGGCGAGCCCTTTGAGCCGCTGGCGCGCGCCCATTCCGACGACAAGGCCTCGGCAATCAAGGGTGGCGACCTGGGCTGGCTCAATCCCGGCGACACGGTGCCAGCATTCGAGCAACAGATGGATACGCTGGCCGCCGGCGAGATCAGCGAACCCTTCAAATCCCCCTTCGGCTGGCACATCGTGCAACTGTTGGAGCGACGCAACCACGACAACACCGAGCAGATCGCCCGCGACAATGCACGCAAGTCGATCCGCAAGCAGAAGTCGGATGAGGCGATCGAGCTGTGGCTGCGCCGGCTGCGCGACGAGGCCTATGTGGAGATCCACCTGGAGCCACTCCCATGATGCTACCGCGCATCGCGCTCACCCCCGGCGAGCCCGCCGGCATCGGCCCCGATCTCTGCGTGATGCTGGCGCAGCAACCGATGGCGGGGCAGTTGGTGGCGGTGGCCGACCCGCAGCTGCTGCAGCGCCGCGCCGCGCTGCTCGGTCTGCCACTACAGATCACGCGCTTCGATCCACACACACCCGCCACCCCCAACCCCCCCGGCAGCCTACCGGTGCTGTCGGTGGCGCTGGCTCGGGAGGAGCAGTGCGGCCGGCTCGACAGCGCCAACTCGGGTTATGTTCTGGAGACTCTGCGGGTCGCCACCCAGCAGGCTCTCGATGGCCACTTTCAGGCACTGGTCACCGGCCCGGTACATAAAGGGGTGATCAACGAAGCGGGCCATCCATTTACTGGCCATACCGAATATCTGGCGCAGCTCTGCCAGAGCGAGGCGGTGATGATGCTTGCCACCGAGGGGCTGCGAGTGGCCCTGGCAACCACGCATCTGCCGCTCAGCCAGGTCAGCGCACAGATCACCCGCGAGCGTCTGGAGCGGGTAATCCGCACCCTGGTGCGGGATCTGAGCGGCAGCTGCGGTATCGCCCGACCACGCATCCTGGTCTGCGGCCTCAACCCCCACGCTGGCGAGGATGGCCATCTAGGGCGCGAGGAGATCGAGGTCATCGAACCGGTGCTTGAATCACTTCGAGCCGAGGGCATCAGGCTCACCGGCCCGCTGCCTGCAGACACTCTGTTCACCCAGAAGTATCTACGACGCGCCGATGTGGTGCTGGCGATGTATCACGACCAGGGTCTGCCGGTGCTCAAGCACATGGGGTTTGGTCAGGCGGTCAACATCACCCTGGGGCTACCGGTGGTGCGGGTCTCGGTCGATCACGGCACCGCCCTCGATCTGGCCGGTAGTGGCGATGCCAACCCCGGCAGTCTGCAGCAGGCGGTGGCGATGGCGATCCGCATGGCGGAGAACCGCATCCTCAGCATCAACTAAATAGACTCAACAGCCGGTTAACTGTTGAGTATCTTCTCCTTCACCTGCATCGCCACTTCCAGCGCCTTCTGCCCAACACGCCCGTCGACCAGTGGCGGCGTACCGTCACGCACACTATCGATAAAGGCGCGCAGCTCCGCATCCAGCGGCTTCACCGGCTCCACCTGGATACGCTGTTTGACGATCTCCGGCCAGGCCTCACCCAACTTTGGCTGCGGGTAGGCGGTATCGATGGTCTGACCGACAAAGTCGAGGGATTCGTAACGGTTCTCCGCAAACACCCGGATGCGCCGCATGGTCTGCTCGGAGACGCGACTGGCGATGACGTTGGCGACGGTACCGTCGACAAACTCCAGCCGGGCATTGGCGATATCGATGTGCGAGGTCAACACCCGGGTGCCAACCGCGGCGATCGAGCTGATCTCCGAGTCCACCAGAGAGAGGATGATGTCGATGTCGTGGATCATCAGGTCGGAGACCACGTCCACGTCGGTGGCGCGGGCGACAAACTCACCCATGCGGTGGGCCTCGATGAAGCGCGGCTTGCTGATGCGCTCTGCCAGCGCCATCACCCCGGCATTGAAGCGCTCCAGATGGCCGATCTGCAGCAGCGCCCCGGAGGCTTCAGCAAGACGCACAATCTCGGCGCCCTGTTCTACCGTGGAGGCGATCGGTTTCTCCAGCAGCATCGCGACACCACGCTCGAGAAATGGCCGGGCGATCTCAAGATGCAGGCTGGTGGGCACCACCACACTCACCGCATCGACCCGTTCGAGCAGATCACGGGGGGCACGCAACGCATCGCAGCCGGCCTCTTCAGCCACCTGCTGCGCCCGCTCCCAGTCGTTGTCCACCACCCCAACCAGCTCCACGTCAGGCATACGCGAATAGATAAGGGCATGAAAACGGCCCAGATATCCGACACCGACCACACCGACACGTCGCTTTTCACTCATAGCCTGCCACCTGATGATTGAAAAGGCGGCAATCTATCATATCAGCCGGGATGATTGGGAATCGGGACACTGTATCGCACCGGCGACGCCGGCAGGTATTGAGGATGACCTGAGAAACTCGCCACCCGCGCCCAGTGCCTACGGCACTCCCCCCTGGGTGGGCGTTACGACTTGTCTCTCAGGCCATTTTCAGATCAGCGGTCCTGATGGCCGCCGCATTAGAACTGGAATGAGATAGTGACCAGCACCCCGATCAACACCACTGCCACCAGGGTAATCAGGAAATCGGGCTTGCGACTTATTGTTGAGTCTCTCTGCATATCTTAAACCCTCCTCGTTATTGTTGGATACCAGTGTACGGTGTCACCATTTTTAGGAACCACGACTCAGTTCACAGCTGACCGGTTAACGGTCAGCTCAGGAAGTTTAATCCCTAAAAAATGCAGGGTATAAGGTTCAGAACAAGTCAAAATGGCCACGACTATTTCTTTTTGTCCGCCTTACCCTGCTCTGCCATGTCTGCCTCACCCTCGGCCCCCTCCTCCGGAGCAGCCTCTTCCACCGCCCCCGCCGCCATGAGCAGCTCGGCCACCCGACTGTGTCCGCCCTTTTTCGCCAGACTCAGGGCCGAGTTGCCGGTATTGTCCTTGGCATTCACATCCACCCCAGCCTGGATCAGCAACCCCACAACCTTGGGGTGAGCAAACGCCGCCGCATCCATCAGTGGTGTAATGCCACGGGCATCAGCCAGGGCGGGATCGGCACCGGCGGCAAGCAGGGATCGCACCGTCTTGATGTTGCCGTTGAATGCCGCCAGCTGAATCGCGCTGCGCCCGGTCGAATACTTGCTGTTGGCATCGACCCCCTGGGAAAGCAGATCCCGCACCTTCTCCACCCGACCCGCAGCGGCGGCGGCCACCAACTCCTGGCCCGGCTCCAAGGCGGCCAGCGGCATCGCCAACACCAAACTTATCAAGGCTACACAGCAGCGCATCACATATCTCCAGATTTCTGTTCCCATTGAGACCTAATCGGCCATACGATGTGTTTCTTGACCCCAGGAGCATTGCGCTCAAGGGCCGTGCTCAGTAATCTTGGGTGCCCCCTTTTTGAATACCAAATTGATGAAACCAGGCACTAACTTGATCGACATCGAGGTTGAAACCCGTTACGTAGAGTCGCAGTCGAACCCCGAGTCGCGCCGCTATGTCTTCTCCTACACCATCACCATCCGCAACGATGGGCTGCAGGCCGCCCGCCTGATGAAGCGCCACTGGATCATCACCGATGCCAACGGCAAGATTCAGGAGGTCAAGGGGGATGGCGTGGTAGGCGAACAACCTCATCTCAACCCGGGAGAGGCATTCCGCTACACTAGCGGCACCGTGCTCGACACCCCGGTCGGCAGCATGGAAGGGAGCTACGAGATGGTCGATCCGGAGGGCAACCCCTTCGAGGCGAGCATCCCGCTGTTTGTGCTGCAGCGCCCCGGCAGCCTCCATTGAGCCTCAGATACAGCTACACCCTATGGGCGCCGATCTACGATCTGTTTGTCGATCGCGCGTTTCACGATAAACGCTGCGAGAGCCTGCTGGCGCTGCGCGGGGCGGGGCACGAATCGATCCTGATCCCTGGCATCGGCAGCGGCCTTGATATCCCCCATCTCCCAGCCGGCCCGAGCTACACCGGCATCGACCTGACTCCAGCGATGCTCAAGCGGGCACGCAGCCGCGCTGAGCAACATCGGGTGGAGATCAAACTGGAACAAGGCAACGCGATGCAGCTGCCTTACGCCGACGCCAGCTTTGACCGGGTGGTGATGCACCTGATCCTGGCGGTGGTGCCCAAACCTGAGCTGGCGCTGCAGGAGGCCTGTCGGGTGCTGCGCCCGGGCGGGCAGATCCACATCTTCGACAAATTCCTGCGCCCCAGCCAGCTGGCACCACTGCGGCGCGCCATCAGTCCACTGTTGGGGCTAGTCGCCACCCGTACCAACGTGGTATTCGAGCAGTTACTGTCGCGCTGCCCCGAACTGGAAGTCGTGCGCAACCGCGAGGCCGGCAGCAACGGTTGGTTTCGCTTTATCGACCTGCGCAAACGCATCCCCTCCCAGCCTGGCAGAGAAACGGTATAATCGAACGCCTTTTCCACAAGCATCAGGAAGGCTATGGCGGTCTGGGCAATCGGCGATATTCAGGGGTGTTACGACGAGTTACAGCGGCTGCTCGAGCAGATCCGCTTTGATCCTGCCAAAGACCGTCTCTGGTTTGCCGGCGACCTAGTCAACCGCGGCCCTCAATCCCTCGAGGTACTGCGTTTTGTCAAATCACTTGGGCGCAGCGCAGTCACCGTGCTCGGCAATCACGACCTGCACCTGCTAGCCCTATCCCAAGGCAACAAGCGCCACTACAAACACGGCAGCCTAGAGCCAATTCTGCTCGCGAAAGACCGCGAGGAGTTGTTGCACTGGCTGCGCCATCAGCGAGTGATGTACCACAACAAAAAACGTGGCTACAGCATCATCCATGCCGGACTGCCACCGCAGTGGGATATCCCTACCGCAATGCAGCGCGCGCGGGAGCTGGAGGCCGCGTTGCAGGGGCCTCGCTTCCATGAATTCTGTCACGCCATGTATGGCAACGAACCGGACCGCTGGTCAGACGATCTCAGGGGCCTCGACCGGCTGCGCTTCATCGCCAACTGCTTCACCCGGTTGCGCTTCTGCACCCCGGATGGCCAACTGGCGCTGCGTGAGAAGGGCGCACCAGGCTCCGCAGACCCGTCACTGCTCCCTTGGTTCAAAGTGCCGGGGCGCGCCAGCCGCAACGATCAAATCATCTTTGGTCACTGGTCGACCCTGGGCTACCAGCATACAGATAACACCTGGTGCGTCGACAGCGGCTGCCTTTGGGGCGGCACACTCACCGCACTGCGGCCGCACAAGAAGAAACCGCCAACCGTGCAGCAGAGCGACTGCACACCCAGCTTAACCCCAGGCGACGAATAGCGGGCGGAACACCCCTCCAGCCGACAAACAACAATTGGGAGAATCGAGATGCGAGCCCATGACATTGATTACCAGATCCTTGGCCATGACCTGCAACTGGTGGAGGTGGAGCTCGACCCGGGCGAGACCGTTATCGCCGAGGCGGGCGCCATGACCTACCTGGAGCAGGAGATCAGCTTCGAGACCAAGATGGGAGATGGCTCCAACCCGGACCAGGGCATCTTCGGTAAGCTATTCAGCGCCGGCAAGCGCATGATCACCGGCGAGTCGCTGTTCACCACCCATTTCACCCACTCAGGCTCCGCCGGCAAGCGCAAGGTCGCCTTCTCCGCCCCCTTTCCCGGCAGTGTGATACCGCTCAACCTGGCTGCCCTCGGCGGTAAGGTGATCTGCCAGAAAGATGCCTTCCTCTGCGCCGCCCTCGGCACCAAGCTCGGCATCGCCTTTACAAAAAAGCTCGGCAGCGGCCTGTTCGGTGGCGAGGGCTTCATCCTGCAGAGCCTGGAGGGGGACGGCACCGCCTTCATCCAGGCCGGCGGCACGGTAGTGGAGAAGCAGCTGAACGGCGAAACCTTACGGGTCGATACCGGCTGTCTGGTTGGTTTCACCGAGGGCATCGACTACAGCATCGAGATGTCAGGCGGACTCAAGTCGATGTTGTTTGGCGGCGAGGGGATCTTTCTCGCCACCCTCAGCGGCAGCGGCACGGTGTGGATCCAGAGCCTGCCCTTCTCACGCATGGCCGACCGGATCCTGGAGCATGCGCCCCAAGGCGGCGGCAGCGAGCAGGGCGAGGATTAAAGCCGAAACAACGGAAGGAGCGCTGCTCGCAGCGCGAATAGGCGGGTTTCGCGCCGCAAAGCGGCGCTCCTACCCAACAGTGATCATTTCCGCTCGAGGACGATGAAACTGTAGGGATAGGTGTTCTTCTCATCCGCGGGATGACGCTCACGCGAGCATTCGACCCACTCAGCCATATCGAGGTCGGGGAACAGGGTATCACCCTCGATCTCGGCATCCACCAGGGTCAGATAGATCCGCCCCACCCGCGGCAGAATCTCCGCATAAAATGCCCCGCCACCGACGACCATAATCTCCTCCACCTCACCGGCGGCCGCTATCGCCTCGTCGATGGAGTGCACCAGGGTGCAACCTTCGGCGTAGTAGCTTGGGTTGTGGGTAACCACGATGTGCGGACGATCGGGCAGCAGGCCAGGCAAGGATTCCCAAGTCTTGCGTCCCATCACGATCGGCTTGCCGATAGTCAGCGCCTTGAAGTGCCTGAGATCCGCCGGCAAATGCCAGGGCATCCGATTGTGACGGCCGATAACCCGGTTCCGCGCCATCGCAGCGATGATGGAGATTTTCGGGGCGGCGGCTTGCATGCCGCCGCATCTTACAGGCGCGCCGCTTAAACTGCTACCGGCGCCTTGATGTGCGGATGTGGATCATAGTCGAGCAGCTCGAAATCTTCATACCGGAAGGCGAACAGGTCTCTCACCTCAGGATTGATGCGCATGGTCGGCAAGGGGCGCGGCTCACGGCCAAGCTGCAACTCCACCTGTTCCAGATGATTCGAGTAGAGGTGGGCATCGCCAAAGGTGTGGATAAACTCCCCCGGCTGTAGTCCACTGACCTGCGCCATCATCATGGTCAGCAGCGCATAGGAGGCGATATTGAAGGGCACCCCGAGGAAGATATCCGCACTGCGCTGATAGAGCTGGCAGGAGAGCCGCCCCTCCGCCACATAGAACTGGAACAGGCAATGGCAGGGTGGTAGCGCCATCTGCTCCACATCGGCCGGATTCCAGGCGGTAATGATGTGGCGGCGGGAGTCGGGGTTACTCTTCAGCTGCTCCAGCAGCAGGCTGATCTGGTCGATACTTCCGCCGTCAGGTACGGGCCAGGAACGCCACTGGTAACCGTAAACCGGCCCCAGATCGCCGTTTTCGTCCGCCCACTCGTCCCAGATTCTGACTCCGTTTTCCTTCAGGTAACGGATATTGGTGTCGCCCTGCAGGAACCAGAGCAGTTCGTGGATAATCGAGCGCAGGTGGAGCTTCTTGGTGGTCAGTGCCGGAAAGCCTTCAGCGAGATCAAAACGCATCTGATAACCGAACACGCTGCGGGTGCCGGTGCCGGTGCGATCGCCCTTGGTGACGCCTTGGTCACGCACATGCCGCATCAGATCAAGATATTGTTTCATTTCAGCCTTCCAGATTTCCACGATTGCGATAGGCCAACAGAATAAGGATGGCCCCTGCAATAATCATCGGCAATGACAGCAACTGCCCCATGGTTAGCCAGTCAAACGCCAGATATCCGATATGCGCATCCGGCATCCGCACCAGCTCGATCAGAGAGCGGAAGATGCCATAACTGAGCAGGAACAAGCCAGAGGCTGCCATGCGCGGCCGGGGCCGCAGAGAGAAGAGCCAGAGAACCAGAAACAGCAACACCCCCTCCAGCAGGAATTCATAGAGCTGGTTCGGATGCACCGGAACTGAATAGAGCCCCTCCGCCAAGCTCCCCACCCGGCTACAAAGGTCGGGCGCCACCTGGCAGGAGACCTGCATCCCCCAAGGCTGACTTGTGGGCGCTCCCCACAGCTCCGCATTAATAAAATTACCAATCCGTCCCGCTGCCAACCCAGTCGGCACCAGCGGCGCCAGGAAATCGGTCGCCTCAAAGAAAGGCTTGTTGTGCTTCCTGGCAAACAGCCACATCGCTGTAATCACCCCCAGCAGGCCGCCGTGGAAGGCCATCCCTCCCTCCCAGACCCGCAGCAGCATCAGCGGATCTTCGATCAGGCGGGGCCAACCATAAAAGAGCATGTAACCAAGCCGCCCCCCTAACACCACACCCAGGACGATATAAAAAACCAGATCATCGACCTGCTCCAGGGTCCAGCCACTATTTTTTCGCGCGGCACGCAGCCGCCCCAGCCACCATCCAAACCAAAAGGCAATGAGATACATGACCCCATACCAGTGCACTTTGAGCGGGCCCAAGGCGAACACAACAGGATCGATTTCGGGGTAGGTCAACATCTTGTCAGATCCTTAAGGAATAAAAATTCTCAAACCACCTAAACGACTAGCGAAAACGTTATCAGCTACTATCCATGTGATAGTATTTTGTGAACCAGTTCTCATTATTTTGGTCTACTGGAATGAGCTTCACAAAGAACGCGTCAACGATTTGCAGAGTGTCAAGATTTTGATTCTCAGGTCGTTATCTAGGTCAGAACGAATTGCTCAACTGACCTCGACCACGACAGGGAACCAATATGGCATACGCACATGCACAATACTTTGAAACCTACATTCCTCGCTCTATGGACACACTAGGCTCAAGACTTCGCAGGAAACGCCGGGAACGCGGCTGGACGCAGGAAGAACTCGCCCTCCGGGCCGGCACCAACCAGGCCGTGATCCAGAAGATCGAAAACGGCAAGAGTCTGCGCCCACGCAAGATCGATCAAATCGCCGCCGTGCTGGACGTCAACCCCGCTTGGCTCATGTTTGGCGAGAAGTCCAGCTCTGAACTGGACCCAGAGAGCGTGGAGGTAGCCAAGACCTGGAACAGCTTGCCTGAACCGATTCGCAGCCGGATCAAACGCAGCATCTTCGAACAGGCGATGCTTCACAGCCAAAAATAGATCTACAGGCCGGGGTGGAGCAACCCCGGCCTCCCTGCCCCCCCATCCTGGGCAGTCCTCCCAGGCGAATCGCAAGCCGCCAAGCTTGCATGATTCCACCATATCCATCCACGACTCCACCGACAATCAGACACTCCATCCAGCCGCATCACAGAGATCAGCCCCAATACCTTACTATGAAGCGATTCCACTTCGTTCGCTCTCCGATGAAAATCGGAGAGAAGGCGCCTGCAAATAGAATAATTAAAACTTTCTAATATAATTATATAATAGAGAAGCCAATGCGCTTTTGCCTTCACAACAACAACCGGGAGGTGCAGCATGAAATCCCGTTATCTCACCTTCGCCGGCGGCCTTTTTACAGGGATACTGCTCACCGCTGGCACCCTCTGGATCACATTACCACAGGCGATGATCCGCGTTCACAACAGCCCGCTCGGTTTTGAGCAGACCGTAACCACCATCCGTGACTCAATCACCGCCCACGGCTGGGTCCAGCCCAAGGTCTACAACATCCAGAAATCACTCGACAAGGAGGGCTACAAGGGCATCAACCGGATCAAGGTGCTGTCACTCTGCCAGCCGGGATACGCCTACGAAATCCTCAGCGACGATAGCAACAAGCACGTCTCGGCCCTGATGCCCTGCCGCATCAGCATCTACGAGACATCTCAGGGTGAGGTGCGGGTAGCTGAGGTAAATACCGGGCTGATGTCACGGCTGTTTGGCGGCAAGATCGAAGAGGTAATGGCCAAGGCAAGCAGTGAGACTCGTCAGATCCTCGCCGAAAGCCTGGCAAATTGAAGCAAAATCCACAGGCGCTGGGAGCGTTCACCCCTTCCAGCGCGCCTCCGCGTGATCGTCACTCTCCCGCGCATCGACCCAGCGAGCACCCTCAACGCTCTCCTCACGCTTCCAGAAGGGAGCGCGGGTCTTCAGATAGTCGATGATGAATTCACAGGCCTGGAAGGCCTCGCCACGATGCGAGCTGGCCACCGCCACCAACACAATCGGATCCTTTGGCAACATCCGCCCGACCCGATGCACCACCCGCACCCCCATCAACTCCCAGCGCGCATTGGCCTCATCGACGATCGCGGCCAACGCCTTCTCGGTCATGCCCGGGTAGTGCTCCAGGGTCATCGCCAGCACCATATCGTCGTCGTTGAAATCGCGCATCTGACCGATAAAACTGACCACACCACCGATCGAGGGGCTATGGTTACGCAGTAGGTCGACCTCGACATTGGGGTCAAACGGCTCGCTCTGCACCCGGATCTCGTTCATCGCCACGCCTCAGCCGCCGGTTACTGGCGGAAAGAAGGCTACCTCGTCGCCATCGGCGACCGCACTCTCAGCCGAGGCCATCTCTTGATTTAGCGCCATCATCACCGTATTGCCACCACCGAAGGCCTGCTGCCAGACACCTCCGCGCTGCTGTAGCTGCTCCACCACATCTGCGATGGTCGCCATGCCCGCCAACTCCATCTGCTCCGACTCCACCTCCAGCATTTCGCGCAGCCGGGCAAAAAAACGTATCTGGATCATGACATCAACTCAGTATAAGGAATGAAGCGGACTGGCTCACCACGACTGAAGGTACGCCCCTCCGGGATCACCACTAGCCCATCGGCCCAGGCGACAGAGCTGAGCACCCCTGAGGAGCGACTTGGATAGAGCTCCACCTGCAACTCCCCCGCCGCACCCGAGACCAGTCGGGCACGGGCATACTCGCGACGTTTCTCCGCCTTTTTCCAGTCGAAGGCCGCCGCCGCACTCACCTCTTTCGGCTGCAGATCTCCCGCCACCCCCTGGGATCGGAGAATGTAGGGACGGGCGAAGACACAGAAGGTAACAAACAGCGACACTGGATTGCCGGGCGTGCCGATGAACGGAGTCTCGCCGATATGACCAAAGGCGAGCGGTTTACCGGGGCGGATCGCAATCTTCCACAGATCGAGAGAGCCGAGCTTCTCCACCGCTGGCTTGACGTGATCCTCCTCGCCCACCGAGACCCCGCCGGAGGCGACCACCAGATCAGCCATCTCCGCACCACGGGACAGCGCCTCGCAGGTGGCATCGAAGGTATCTTCGACGATGCCGAGCTGCACCACCTCACAGCCCAGCGCCTGCAGCAGTCCCCCCAGGGTGAACTGATTGGAGTTGTAGATCTGCCCCGGACCGAGCTCGCCGCCCGGCATCACCAGCTCATCACCGCTGGAGAACACCGCCACCTTGAGGCGGCGATAGACCTGTAGCTCGGCCACGCCGACCGAGGCGGCCAGCCCCAGATGTTGCGGCGCCAGGCGGGTACCGGCGGCAACCACCTCGGCGCCCTGCTCGATATCCTCACCGGCGAGACGGATGTTGGCACCCGGCTTGGGGCACTCAGTGATGATTACATCCTCGCCATCGACCTCGCAGACCTCCTGTATCACCACCGCATCGGCACCCGGCGGTACTGGCGCGCCGGTGAAGATGCGTGCCGCGGTACCCGGCTCCAGCTCACTGCCGCAGGCACCGGCGGGGATACGCTGTGAGACCGGCAGCCGTGGCCGCTCGCCATCAAGATCAGCAACCCGCACCGCGTAGCCATCCATCGCGCTGTTATTCCAAGGCGGCACAGTCACCTGACTGACTACCGGAGCGGCTAATACCCGACCCAATGCCTCACCGGTGGGGACGCTCTCGATATCGCTGATCGGCTTGGCGCGCTGCAGCAGAAACTCAAGCGCCTCTTCGATGGGCTTCAGCTTTGGCCCTGCGGCGTGATGGTCACAGTCACAACTACTCATGGCAATGCAATCTCCGGAAAGGATCGATCTAAGTATGCCTCAGCTCTCCAGCAGGCGAGGGAACATCTGGGCAAAATTACAGGGACGGGTGCGGTGGTCGAGCTGCTCCTTGAGGATTTTGTCCCAGCCGGTACGGCAGGCACCAGTGGAGCCAGGCAGACAGAAGATCAGGGTGCCGTTGGCCAGCCCCGAGATCGCCCGAGACTGAATCGCCGAGGCGCCGATCTCCTCTAGGGAGATGGTGCGGAACAGCTCACCAAAGCCCTCGATCGACTTATCGAACAGCGGCTGCAGCGCTTCCGGGGTGCTGTCGCGGCCGGTGATGCCGGTGCCGCCGGTGCTGATAATGATGTGCACATCGTCGTCGGCGATCCAGCGCGAGACGATCGCCCGCATCTGATAGACATCGTCCGGCACGATCGCCTTCTCCACCACCCGGTGGCCCGCCTCCAGGGCGCGCTCCTTGAGGATCAGCCCCGACTTGTCGGTCTCCTCTGTGCGTGAATCCGACAGGGTCAGCACCGCGATGTTGAGCGGCACGAAACCGCTGTCGTTGAAGTGTCCGCTCATCTTGTTCCTGATTAGCTATTCGAAGGAGTAGTCGAACGCTTGCTTGAAGCGGGCGGCAAACTCCTCCCGGGTAAAGACGTGGTTCTGGGTCCCCGCCTGCTCGATCTTGTAGGCCCCCATCAGCGAGGCAATGCGTCCGGTGGTCTCCCAGTCCATGCCGTTCATCAGGCCGTAGACTAACCCGGCACGGAAGGCATCGCCACAACCGGTGGGATCGAGCAGCGCCTTGGCGCTGGCCACCGGGATATCGAAACAGCGATCCTTGGTGTAGATATGGGAACCCTCGCCACCGCGGGTGACGATCACCGCCTCGACCATCTCCGCCAGCTGCTCCGGCGTCTTGCCGGTGCGCTCCTCCATCAGGCGCGCCTCGTAGTCGTTGAAGGCGAGCCAGCTGGCCTGCTCGGCGAACTCAAGCAGATTATTGCCATCGAACATCGGCATACCTTGACCCGGGTCAAAGATGAAAGGAATGCCCGCTTCGGCAAACTGCCGGGCATGATCAATCATCCCCTGACGGCCATCTGGCGAGACCATGCCAAGGGTCACCCCATCCACCTTGCCCACGTCGATCTCATGGGCATGGTTCATCGCACCGGGGTGGAAGGCAGTGATCTGATTATCGTCATTATCGGTGGTGATGTAGGCCTGGGCAGTGTAGGCGTCGTCGATCACCTTGATCTGATCACGGCTGATGCCGTTGCCATCCATCCACTCCGCGTAGGGACCAAAGTCGGTCCCTACAGTACCGGCCGGACGGCCGTCACCGCCCAGCAGCTTCAGGTTGTAGGCGATGTTGCCGGCACAGCCACCAAACTCACGGCGCATATCGGGCACCAGAAAGGAGACATTGAGGATGTGTACCTGCTCCGGCAGGATGTGGTTCTTGAAGTGGTCATGGAAGACCATGATGGTGTCGAAGGCGAACGAGCCGCAGATCAGTGCAGACATAGAATTTCCTGTTTGGTGGGGGGCGGCCTGCCGACGACCGCCGACAAAAGACTGTGAGTTACGGAGATAGGGCGGCCCACGGCCGCCATCTGGAGTCGATTAAAATCACGGATAGTGTCGGGCACGGCCCGACCTATGCGTCTGCCATATTTAAATGCCGGATAATCCATAGCAGCAGAGGGGGCCCCGTTTCACACCCCGCCCGGACGCCAAGCCAGATCCAGCTCGCGGGCCGCGCGCACATCATCGAGGCGTCGCACCGGCAGCGAATAGGGGGCCTGCTTGAGCCGCTGCGCATCCGTCTCCGCCTCCTGCTGAATCTGCTTCAGCACCTCGACGAAGTGATCCAGCTCCTCGCGGGTCTCGGTCTCGGTGGGCTCGATCAGCAGACACTCGGGCACCAGCAGCGGGAAGTAGGTGGTGGGGGCATGCACACCAAAGTCGAGCATGCGCTTGGCAAAATCCATTGCATTCACGCCCTGCTCTTTCGCCTGGCGCCTGAGAGTGAGGATAAACTCATGGCTGGCGCGCCGCTGCGGATAGGCAGCATCAAAACCTGCCTCGGTGAGGCGTTTCATCAGGTAGTTGGCGTTGAGCGTGGAGAACTCTGCCACCCGATGCATGCCCTCGCGCCCCAGCATGCGGGCGTAGATGTAGGCACGCAGCAGGATGCCGGCGTTGCCGGCAAAGGCGGAGAGACGGCCGATCGAATCGGGGCGCTGCGCCTCGCTCAGCCAGACGTAGTCCTGACCATCTTGCGCCACCATCGGCACCGGCAGATAGGGCTCCAGCCGCTCGCTCACCCCCACCGGCCCGGCACCGGGACCACCGCCACCGTGGGGGGTGGAGAAGGTCTTGTGCAGGTTCATGTGGATCACATCGAAACCCATGTCGCCGGGACGCACCTTGCCGAGAATCGCATTCAGATTGGCACCGTCGTAGTAGAGTAGACCACCCGCCTGATGCACCAGCGCGGCAATCTCCTCGATGCGCCGCTCAAACACGCCCAGGGTGGAGGGATTAGTGAGCATGATGCCGGCAGTCTGCGGCCCCAGCACCTGTTTCAGTGCTTCCAGATCGATATCGCCGTTGGCCCCAGTCGGGATCTCGCGCACCTTGTAACCACACATCACCGCCGAGGCGGGATTGGTGCCATGCGCTGCGTCGGGGACCAGGATCTCGCACCGCTCGCGGTCGCCACGGGCATCATGGTAGGCGCGGATCATCGCCACCCCGGCGAACTCACCCTGGGCGCCGGCTGCCGGCGAGAGCGACACCGCATACATACCGGTGACCTCCTTGAGCAACTCCTGCAGATCGAACAGGCAGGCCATAAAACCCTGGCTGTGGCTCTCCGGCGCATAGGGGTGGCGGGCGAGGAAGCCCGGCAACATCGCCTGCTCGTTACAGCCACGCGGGTTGTATTTCATGGTGCAGGAACCGAGCGGATAGAACTGGGTGTCGATGGAGAAGTTCTTCTGCGACAGCCGCGTATAGTGGCGCACCGTCTGCATCTCCGAGACTTGCGGTAGGACGGCCGATTTTTTGCGCCGAAACTCTGCAGGAATGGTCTGCAGAGAGGCCCGCTGAAGAGGCGCTTGGGCCACCGCCCGGCGACCATCGGATGACTGTTCGTAGATCAACATCGGTTTCGCTCTGCTCTATCTCTTCCGTAGGAGCGCCGCTCGCGGCGCGAAGTATCTGTCATTCTGTTCGCGCCGTCAGCGGCGCTACCAATCCTTCGGCTGCAGTTTACAGCCCGGCTTGGTCTGGGCCTGGATCACCCGCTGTAGTTTGTTCTGGTACTGCGCGATCTCTTCTTCCGTGTGCTTCTCGGTGGCACAGACCAACAGCGCCTCGCCCAGTTCGGGGTAGTCGTCGCCGAGGTCGAAGCCGCCCAGCAGATTGTGGGCCGCGAGGGAGCGCAGTGCGTTTTTCACCGGCAGTGGCAAACGTAGCGCCCGCTCATGGAATATCGGACCAGAGAAGATCGGTTCCACCCCCGGCAGCTGACAGAGCGCCTGACTCAGCGCCTGGGTATTCTGATGACTGGCGGCGGCAACCCGCTCCAGCCCTTCAGCTCCCAGCAGCGCCATGTGGATGGTCGCCGCAGTGATCATCAAACCCTGGTTGGTACAGATGTTGGAGGTCGCCTTGGAGCGGCGGATATGCTGCTCCCGCGCCTGCAAGGTCAGCGTGTAGCCAGGCTTGCCATCCAGATCGACGGTGCGGCCGATGATGCGCCCCGGCATCTGCCGCACCAGCTTCTGACTGCAGCAGAGGAAGCCAAAATAGGGGCCGCCGGAAGCGAGCGGGACGCCCAATGGCTGACCCTCGCCACAGCAGATATCGGCCCCCGACTCACCCCACTCACCGGGCGGCTGCAGCACCGAGATCGCCAGCGGGTTGACCACCGCGATGGCAAGCATGCCGTTGGCATGGGCCCAGTCGACCAGCGCATCTACCGGCTCGAGCACGCCGAAGAAGTTGGGCTGGGGGATCACCAGCGCAGCGAAGTCCTCACCGGCATGGACCTCCAGCGCCGCCTGGTCGATCTGCCCGGTATTGCCGTCGAAACCAACCTCGACCAGCTCGATACCCTGATTGCGCACGATATTGTCGGTCACCCGGCGATAGGCGGGGTGCAGACTGCGTGGCATCAGAATGCGCTTCGATTTGGACTTGCGATTCCCCCGCACCGCCATCAACACCGCCTCAGCCAGACCGGAGGCGCCATCGTAGAGTGAGGCATTGGAGACATCCATGCCGGTCAGCGCGCTCATCATCGACTGATACTCGTAGAGCAGCTGCAGGGTGCCCTGGCTCGCCTCCGCCTGGTAAGGGGTATAAGCGCTGTAAAATTCGCCGCGAGAGACCAGCTGCCAGACCGCCGCCGGAATGTGGTGATCGTAGGCACCGGCGCCAATGAAGCAGAGCGGCTGACCATCCTGGCGGGCGCGACTGCCCATCAGCTGACCCACCTGCATTTCCGACAGCCCCTCCGGGATCTGCTCCAGCTCGCCGCAACGCAGGCTTGCAGGGATCTCATCGAACAGGGCATCGAGATCACTGACGCCGATGACGGCGAGCATCTCGCGAGTCTCGGCTTCGCTATGGGGAATAAACGGCATATCCGCTCCAGTGTTACTCTTCTTCGGCGACCTGCGCCTGGTAGGCCTCGGCATCCATCAGCGCATCCAGCTGGGCCGCATCCGCCAGCTTCACCTTGTAGATCCAGCCATCGCCGTAGGGATCTTCATTGATGGCCTCCGGCGTATCGTTGAGCGCCTCATTGACCGCAATCACCTCACCGGCCACCGGACTGTAAACATCAGACGCCGCCTTGACCGACTCGACCACCGCCACTTCATCCTCAATATCGAGGCTATCGCCCACCTCAGGCAGCTCGACAAACACCATGTCGCCCAGCAGCTCCTGGGCATGCTCGGTGATGCCGATCGTAACGCTACCGTCACCCTCGTTGCGCACCCATTCGTGAGACTTGCTGTAGCGCAGATCGCTCGGTGTGTTGCTCATGTTTGTTTCCTTCTTTATCTGGATAGAGTTTGGAGACTAGATTCTATACTGATACGAGGACCTTGCCATTACGCACGAAGGGCGGTTTAACCACCTCAACGGCAACCCGCTTGCCACGGATCTCCACCTCGCAATGTTCGCCGATCCCTGCGCTCACCCGTGCCAGGGCGATGGCGCGCTGCAGGGTCGGGGAGAAGCCACCAGAGGTGATCTCGCCGATCTGCCGCTCACCGTCGAACAGCTTGAGGTGATTGCGCAGCACACCGCGGCCGCGCAGCAGCAGCCCGATAAAACGCTGCTTGTGTGCGTCATCGCGCTGCGCCTCGATCGCCTCGCGGCCGATAAATTGGCGCTCGGCAGGCTCCCAGACAACGGTCCAGCCGAGACCGGATTCAAGCGGCGACTGCACCTCGTCCATATCGGAGCCATAGAGGTTCATCCCCGCCTCCAGCCGCAGGGTATCCCGCGCACCCAGCCCACAGGGGGCAACCCCGGCATCCGCCAGCTGCTGCCAGAGCCCGGAGGCCTGTGCCGCAGGCAGCATGATCTCGAAACCATCCTCGCCGGTGTAGCCGGTGCGGGCGACAAACCAGCTCTCGCCGGGAGCGGCATTGAAGGGTTTGAGTGCGGCGACGGCATCCCGCATCTCAGCCGGCAGCAGCGGCAGCGCCTTTTCACAGGCATTGGGACCCTGCACCGCGATCATCGCCAGATCGCGCCGAGGGGTGATCTGCAGCTTGAAGTCGGCAGCATGGAGCTCCATCCAGGCCAGATCCTTATCGCTGGTGCCGGCGTTGACCACTAAGCGATACCAGTCATCGCGCAGGAAGTAGACGATCAGGTCGTCCACCACCCCGCCCTGCTCATTCAGCATGCAGGAGTAGAGCGCCTTGCCCGGGCGCTGCAGGCGCGCCACATCGTTGGCCAGTAGTCGCTGCAGAAAGGGGCGCACGCCGGCGCCTTTGAGATCGACCACGCACATATGGCTGACATCGAACATCCCCGCATCCTGGCGGACCTGGTGGTGCTCGTCGAGCTGCGAGCCGTAGTGAAGCGGCATATCCCAGCCGCCGAAGGGCACGATACGCGCCCCCATCTTCTGGTGGCTCTGGTAGAGCGGTGTCTGTTTTCCCATCGGCATTCTCCCGGCCAAAACGCAAAAAGGCGGCGCGGAACACCAGTGTCCCGCGCCGCCCCTCTGTCCAAAACCTGAGAGTTTGAAACCGGCTTACCGGCCCCTGCCCCGTCGGTGGGTCTCATGACCGCTCTCCAGAGTCGACCCGGGAGCCTAGCTCCCACTCCCCGCGGTCCTTTTGCCTGAGCGATTCCGGGCGGATTTGCGCCTTCGGCGTCGGCCTCTGCCGAGCTCTCCCACGGGGTATCGGGTCGAGCCAAGGACTATACCGCTGTCGAGTAAGCCTTGCCAGGCCGTCAGCAGCGTAGATCCCGGTATAAAACTAGGCTATTCGCCCGGCAATCGACGATGGCGCATGTGTAGGTCGGGCACGGCCCGACATTCTTCTTGATCTCAATCGATGCCACGCGACGGTCGCAGGCCGCCCTATATCTACTTAACTGCTCAACGGGCCAGCGCGGGAAGCTCGCCGACCATGCCCATCGCACGACGCACCATCAACTGCTTCAGCGGCCCGGCGTGATCGGCGAGATTCAGGCCTAGGTTGCGTGCCAGTTTCAGCGGCAGAATCTGGTTGCTGAAGAGCCGCTTGAAACCATCCATCGCCCCCAGCATCGCCATATTGCTCCCCTTACGCGCTCGCTCATAGCGGCGCAGGGTGGCAAAGGCGCCGATCGGCCGCCCGGCCGAGCGCGCTTCGATCAGCACCTCGGCCAAGGTTGCGGCATCGAGAAAGCCCAGATTCACCCCCTGCCCGGCCAGCGGGTGGATCGCGTGGGCCGCATCCCCCACCAGCGCCAGCCCCTCGCGGATATAGGTCTCGCTATGGCCGAGACGCAGCGGGAAGCAGCCCCGTGGCCCGACCTCCAGTACCTCGCCGAGGATCGATTCGCTGGCGCGGGTCAGCTCCCGGCAGAAGGCGGCATCGTCCAGCGCCATCAGTTCACGGGCCTGCAGCGGCGCAGCGGACCAAACGATGGAGCAGCGCCCGTCGTCGAGCGGCAGAAACGCCAGCGGCCCGGTGGGCATGAAACGCTGCCAGGCGGTGAATTGGTGGTGCTGCTGCGGACGGATAGTGGCGACGATGGCATGCTGGTCGTAGTCCCAGCCTTTGGTGCCGATGGCGGCCAGCTGGCGGATCTGCGAATCCCGGCCGTCCGCCGCCACCACCAGATCCGCCTGCAACCGGCGGCCATCTTCCAGCACCAGCGCAGGGTTCTCACCGAGGATCAGCTCGCTCACCGGTGCTGCCGGGCAGATGCGGGTGAGGTTGGCAAAGGTCGCCAGCCGCTCCCACAGGGCCAGCTGGGTGACGCGGTTTTCGACGATATGGCCAAGGTTGTCCTCACCCACCTCGGCGGCGCTGAAGTGGATCTTACCAAAGCCGTCGGCATCCCAGACGCGCATCTCACTATAGGGGCTGATGCGCAACTGACTCATCCGCCCCCAGGCCCCCAGATTCTCCAGAATGCGCTGCGAGGCCCGGGTCAGGGCGGAGACTCGCAGGTCGATCTCGTCGGCGGGCCACTGCCGCTGCGGCTCCCGTGCCTCCAGCACACAGACCTGAAGGCCCTGTTCGGCCACCGCGCAGGCCAGCGCGGAGCCCACCATGCCGCCACCGACGACGATCAGATCAAAGGCGTTTTTGTTCGTCTCATTCATCTTAGGGGGATCCCTCTTGCGAGCCGCGGCAAGCGACCATTCAGCCCCATGAACTGGCGTGCCACCAAGTGCTTCAGACCGGGCAGGGCATCTAGGCCGAGCAACCCCAGGTTGCGAGCAAAACGCAGTGGTGGCAACGGGTTGGCGAAGAGCCGCGCCAGGCTGTCGGTGATCAGCGCCACCCGCCGCTGGTCCTGGTGACGCCACTCGGTATAGCGGTTGAGCAGCGCCATCTCACCAGGATCGCTCCGCTCACGGGCCGCATCGGCCAGCAGATCCGCCAACACCGCCACATCACGCAGGCCGAGGTTGTAGCCTTGGCCGGTGACCGGATGGATGGCGTGGGCGGCATTGCCGATCAACGCGATGCGCGGGCGCACCGACTCCGTCGCCTGGCGGTAGCGCAACGGATAGGCGACACGCCGCCCGACCCGCTGCAGCTGGCCGAGCCGATAGCCAAAACGGTGCTGCAACCGCTGCAGAAACACATCATCAGCAAGGGCCATGATATCGGCAACCTGATCGTCGCGGGCACTCCAGACGAGCGAGCAACGCCCCTCAGTCATCGGCAGCATCGCCAGCGGCCCGCTGTCGGTGAAGCGTTCGTAGGCGATGCCCTGGTGTGGCTGCTCGGCGGTAACGTTGGCGATGATCGCAGTCTGACCGTAGCTGCGCTCCTGCAGCGGGATCGCCAACCGGCCGCGCACCGGCGAGTCGCCCCCATCCGCCGCCACCAGCAGGCGCGCGCCGACACGCTGCTCGGTGCCGGCCCGGTCGAGCCGCACCTCCACACCATCGTCGGTCACCGAGAAACTGAGCAGGGTCGCCGGACAGAGCCACTCGACGTCCGCCTGCGCCTGCAGTCCCTTCTGCAGGGCCGCACCCATGGCGCGGGCAGTGGCGACATAGCCAAGCGCCTCCACTCCCTCCTGGCGGCTGTTGAGGCGGGCGAAGCCAAACTGGCCCCGCTCGGAGATATGGATCCCGGTGATCGGCTCCGCCTCAGGCTGCAATAGTGGCCAGAGGCCCATGCCGTCCATGATCCGACGGCTACCCCAGGAGAGGGCGATGACCCGGTCGTCGTAGCTGGGCTGGGCATCGGAGTCGAGCGGCCAGGCCTCGATCACGCCGATTCGCAGGCCGCTACCTGCCAATGCGTGGGCTAGGCTAGCGCCCACCATGCCGCCGCCGACGATCAGAATATCGTAGTCAATCTGCATCTTATTCCGCCATCAGGGCCTCGATCTCATCAATCTCTTTCGGCGCATCTTTGGAGAGGATCTCATGACCACCCTTGGTGACCACCAGGTCATCTTCGATGCGAATGCCGATGCCCCACCACTTTTTGGCCACTCCGGAGCTGTTGGCCGGGATGTAGAGCCCGGGTTCGATGGTGAGCGCCATGCCGGGCTCTAGCAGCCGCCACTCCCCATCGACTTTGTAGTCACCCACATCGTGCACATCCATGCCGAGCCAGTGGCCGGTCTTGTGTGGATAGAACTTTTTGTACTTCTCCTCGCGAATCAGCTTGGCCGGCGTCCCCTTCAGCAGGCCGAGCTTGACCAATCCGCGAGTGATGGCGCGCACCGCCGCCTGATGCGGCGCCTCCCAAGAGTTGCCGGGTTTGACCTGGGCAATCGCCGCCTTCTGCGCCGCCAGCACCAGTTCGTAGAGCTGGCGCTGGGGTTTGCTGAAGACGCCATTCACCGGATAGCTGCGGGTGATGTCGGAAGCGTAGTAGTCGAGTTCGCAGCCGGCATCGATCAGCACTAGATCACCCTCCTTGAGTGGATCCTGATTGTCGATGTAGTGCAACACGCAGGCGTTGTCACCACCGCCGACGATTGGTGGGTAGGCCTGGTAGCGCGCCCCCGCATCACCACACACGGCGATGAACTCTGCCTCCAGTTGGTATTCCCGGAGACCGGGACGGCAGCGTTGCATCAGCCGTTTATGCCCCCGCGCAGAGATACGCGCCGCATCGCGCATCGCCTTGATCTCGGAGCGGCTCTTGTAGAGACGTATGTCATGCAGGTAGTGGTCGAGGGCGACGATCTCCAGCGGCCCCTGCAGGCCGCTGCGCGATTGGCAGCGGATGCGGCTGATCCAGCTGGAGAGGCGCTGGTCCAGCTCCGCATTGCAACCCATCGAGTAGAAGACCCGCTCGCACTGCTCGAGCATACGCGGCAGGATGTCGTCCAGATCGCCGATCGGGAAGGAGTCGTCGGCGCCATAGGTTTCAACTGCGCCCTCCTGGCCGGCGCGGGAGCCGTCCCACTGCTCTTTTTTGGGGTCGCGTTCACGGCAGAAGAGGATGTACTCCGCCTGTTTGCGGCCAGGGATCAGCACCACCACTGCCTCCGGCTCGGGGAAGCCCGTGAGGTAGTAGAAGTCGCTATCGGCGCGGTAGGGAAAGTGCACATCGCGGTTACGCACCGATTCTGGCGCGGTGGGCAGGATCGCGATGCTACCCGCCCCCATCATCCGCATCAGCTGCTTACGTCGACGCTTGAACTCAGCCGGCCTCATGCGATGCCTCCTCTTCCGAGCGTAACTCCTCACGCACCAGCAGCGCGCCCACACGGACGAACTCGGTCAGTTCCATTAGATCCGCCTCGACAGACTCACCAGACTCGATCTGTTCATAATCCAGCCGAGTCAGCTCGGTGAGATCCGCCACTACCTCACGACCATCTTCTGCGAGTTTCTCCTCGGTCACTCCTGCCATGCCGAGACCAAACAGGTAGCCCTGACACCACTCTGAAAGCGCCTGCGCGCGCCCTTCGACTGGCACATTTTCAGAAGGAAGGAAAGGGGCAAAAGCGAGACCTTCGTCGCCAATCTGCCGCTCAGTTATCTGGTAGAGTTGGCCGAGTAACTGACGCATTTCCTTGACCAGCAGGTCTCCGTTCGGCAACTCACTAAACAACTCTTCAAACCAAGCAACGTGGGCATCGGTGTGTGCCGCACACAGCAGCGCGGAGATCACACCATGCAATTCTGCCGCGCCCACCTGCAGATGCAAGGATGAGAGCAGCTGATCGAAGCGGGAATAGTCGGGTGGTTCTGGGAGCGAATTCATGAGGTTTTCTGCCGATGCACAAGCCGGTCGAGGTGGCGATCATATCATGAGTGCCGGAAGATTGACCCTTAAAGGGGGGCACTCTATATTGGTCAGCATGAGCCAGAATGATTCCATCAACAATGCGGAAATCGACTTAGAAAAACTCGAATCCCAAGTGGACGAGCTGATTCGCGCCTGCACCCATCTGAGTAACGAGAACAAGTCCTTGCGGGCCCGCCAGGAGAGCCTGGTTGCAGAGCGCGCTGCCCTGATCGAGAAAACTGAACTAGCACGAAACAGGGTCGAGGCAATGATCACCCGCCTCAAATCGATGGAATCCACACAGTGAACGACTCACAAAGGCCGGTCAAGGTTCTGATACTCGAAAAGGAGTACCGGGTCTCCTGCTCGCCCGAGGAGCAGGAGGAGTTAATCTCCGCCGCACGCCTGCTCGACTCCAAGATGCGTGAGATCCGCCAAGCTGGCCGGGTGATCGGCACCGAACGCATCGCCGTGATGGCCGGCTTGAATATCGCGCACGAGCTGCTGCGCGCCAAAGAGACAAAATCGGACGCTGTCCAGGTGATCTCGCAACGCCTCCAAAATCTTCAGGCAAAAATCGAGATCGCAATCAATTCGAGCAATCAACTGGAACTTTGAGCCATTTCGGTTTAGCCTTTCACTCAGACACCTCCTGTGGTGCGCGTTAGTGGCCCGGGTATTTTCTTGAGCCTAATTAGTGCCCTGGGAGCATAATGCGGGTCTTCAGTGTGCATGTCCGCACACCAGCGGAAAGCCTTAGAAGGCCGCTGTTGTTCCCACTTGAACCTACCGGTTCAAGAACAATGGTCCGCGACGGCATTTGCGGGAGGTGTCTACCCCCCAACTCTTCATCATGAACATCCACAAGCTCCGTCAATCGATTCGTGCCCAACGACGCCAGCTCACACCTCAGACAATCTCGGCACACGCACGGCTCATGGCAAATCGTGCCTCTCGTGAGATTAGGTTCCTCAAGGCAAAGCGCATCGCTTTCTATATCGGCGTCAATGGCGAAATGGATCCGGCACCGCTGGTTGATCAGGCGCTCGCAATGGGCAAGCAATGCTACTTTCCCGTGCTAAAGCATCGCCCTGCCAATCGCCTAGTCTTCTCTGAGTTCCAACACCAATCCCCGCAAACGATCAACCGCTTTGGTATACCCGAACCCGCCTTTCCGCATCGAAACAGCCTCCCTCCCTGGCTGCTCGATCTTGTCTTTGTTCCACTCGTTGCATTTGATCTACAAGGCAACCGACTGGGCATGGGAGGCGGTTTTTACGATCGGACTTTTTCATTCAAAACGCAGCGAAGCCATTGGCGAGGACCCAAGCTGATCGGCCTGGCCCATGAGTTCCAAAAGAGTGAGCAAATCCTCGCAGCAAACCACTGGGACATCCCCCTCGATGCTGTTATCACAGAAAAAAGGGTCTATAAACTTCCTACCGTCTGACTGAGTCGGCGCACACAAACCATCTCCGCCCAATCTGGCAACCAATACTCGAGCACGGAGCAACGCTCATTCCCCATCCAGCAAAGCATTACGTCTCAACAACCTGTATTCATTAGTGAAACAGCCCATCCATTCTGGATTTTATCTTCCCCTGAATTATACTCAGGCCATATTGTGACAAGATTCCTCTGGAGGAACAGACATGGCGAAGAAAAAAGCAGCCAAGAAGAAAGCTGCCATTAAGCACAAGGCCACTGCCTCGAAATCTGTAGTCAGCAAAAAGTCTCCAGTCAAAAAAAAGGTGGCGAAGAAAACCGCCAAGAAAAAGATCGCTGCTAAAAAGAAGGTGACGAAGAAAACCGCTAAGAAGAAGGTTGCTGCTAAAAAGAAGGT